>UMIY01036711.1_pt1 | contig 73643 bp, 73 predicted proteins | sample 1965921 | NCBI WGS metagenome assembly UMIY01 (sample SAMEA4836134, study PRJEB28245) | human gut metagenome | biome: gut microbiome; material: fecal sample | place: Denmark | collected 2008
AGTGCGAGGTTGGAGATAAGATTAGAATTATGGAAACAAGACCTCTATCAAAAGACAAAAGATGGAGACTTGTTAAGATAGTAGAGAAAGTTAAGTAAGGAGGCACCAGAATATGATACAGACAGAATCAAGACTCAGAGTTGCAGATAATTCGGGTGCGAAGGAACTTCTTTGCATCAAAGTTCTTGGGGGTACTAGTCGTAAATATGCTAACATTGGAGACATTGTAGTTTGTGCCGTTAAGGACGCTTCTCCAGGTGGACTGGTAAAGAAGGGTGATGTTGTTAAGGCAGTTGTTGTAAGATCTAAAACAGGTGCAAGACGAGCTGATGGAAGCTATGTAAAGTTTGACCAGAATGCCGCAGTAATCATCAAGGATAAAGAAGACAAAACCCCGGTTGGTACACGTATCTTCGGACCTGTTGCAAGAGAACTTCGTGACAGAGGATTCATGAAGATTGTGTCACTGGCACCGGAAGTTCTATAGGGGGTTCTAATATGCGAATTAAAAAAGACGATACGGTGGTAGTAATCGCCGGAAAAGATAAGGGTAAAGTAGGAAAGGTTGTTAAGGCTTTTCCTAAAGAGAATAAGGTAATCGTAGAAGGTGTGAATGTTCAAACAAAACACCAAAAGCAGACACAGAAAGCAAAAGCTGAAATTAAACACGTTGAGGGCCCTATCGACGTTTCTAATGTTATGTACTACGATTCAAAATCAAAACAAGCATCAAAGCTCGGATATACTTTTAACGATGGAAACAAGGTTAGAGTAGCTAAGAAGAGTGGCAGCGTAATAGACTAGGAAAGGAGGAGAGTATTTTGACAGCAAGATTAAGAGAAACATATAAAAATGATGTTTTTAAAGCACTTAAGGAAAAATTCGATTATAAAAATCCTATGGAAGTCCCTAAACTTGTTAAGGTTACAATCAACATGGGACTTGGGGAAGCAAAAGAAAATGCAAAGATTTTGGACTCTGCAGTTAAAGAACTAGCTGTTATTTCTGGTCAGAGACCTGTTAAGACCAAAGCAAGAAAGTCAATAGCTAACTTTAAAGTTAGAGAAGGCATGCCTGTAGGTTGCAAGGTTACTCTTAGAGGAGATAATATGTATGAGTTTGTAGACAAGTTTTTCAACATCTCTCTTCCAAGAGTAAGAGACTTTAAAGGAGTCAGCAAGAATTCATTTGATGGTAGAGGAAATTATTCAATGGGAATTAAGGAGCAACTTATTTTCCCTGAAATCAAATATGATGAGGTTGAATCCATTAAAGGCATGAACATTGTATTCACAACGACGGCTAAAACAGATGAAGAAGCAGCAGCATTGCTATCACTTCTTGGAATGCCGTTTGAGAAATAGGAGGAGAAGATGGCTAAAAAATCTCTCAAGGTTAAACAGCAGAGAAAACCTAAATTTTCAACACGTGCATATACCAGATGCAAAATCTGTGGAAGGCCGCACTCCGTATTGAAGAAATACGGTATCTGCCGTATATGCTTCAGAGAGCTTGCCTACAAGGGTGAAATTCCCGGCGTGAAGAAGGCTAGCTGGTAAATCACAGAAAGGAGAATTACTGTAATGACAATGACAGATCCTATAGCAGATATGCTGACTAGAATCAGAAATGCCAATACTGTAGGTCATGAAACAGTTGATATTCCTGCATCTAAGATTAAAAAATCCATTGCAGAGATATTGCTTGAAGAAGGCTACATTAAGGGATTTGAAGAAATCGATGATAATAAACAGGGCATCATAAAGATTGACATGAAGTATGGTGCTAACAAAGAACGAGTAATTAGTGGAATTAAGAAAATTTCTAAACCAGGTCTAAAGGTATATGCTAAGGCTGACCAAGTTCCTAGAGTGCTTGGGGGTCTTGGTGTGGCTATTATATCTTCTTCAAAAGGCGTTGTAAGCGATAAGAAGGCAAGAGAATTAGGCGTAGGTGGAGAAGTAATCTGCTATATTTGGTAGGAGGTAGAATATGTCAAGAATAGGATTAAAACCTGTACAGCTACCTTCTGGAGTAGAGGTAGATGTAAAAGAAAACAACATGATTACTGTAAAAGGTCCAAAAGGATCACTTTCACAAAAAGTAAGCCCTGAAATCAAGGTTGCTGTAGAAGACGGAAGCGTTGTTTTCTCAAGAGAATCAGATGCCCGTACAATGAGAGCACAGCACGGACTGGCTAGAGCTCTAGTTAACAATATGGTTATCGGAGTAACAGATGGCTTCCAGAAGAAACTTGTATTGAACGGTGTTGGTTTCAGAGCGGAGAAAAAAGGCAAGAAACTTGTAATGAATCTCGGTTTTTCGCACCCTGTTGAAATGGAAGATCCTGAAGGAATTGAAACTGAAGTTGCAGATGCAACAACAGTTGTAGTTAAGGGCATAGATAAAGCGTTAGTTGGAAACTATGCTGCAGTCATTAGAGACTGGAGAAAACCTGAGCCATATAAGGGCAAGGGAATTAGATATGAAGATGAATATATTCGCAGAAAAGAAGGAAAAACTGGAGCTAAGGCGTAAGAAAGGAGTGAATTAAATGTCTAAAAAAAGCAGAAATGACAAACGTGTTAAGAGACACCTAAGAGTCAGAAAAAACTTAATCGGAACTCCTGAAAAACCAAGGCTTTGCGTTTTCAGATCCAACAAGAACATCTCAGCTCAAATTATCGATGATGAGAATGGCAATACACTTGTTTCCGCTTCTACTCTTGAGAAGGAAATGAAGAGCGAAAATGGTGGTAACAAAGAGGCTGCAAAGAAGGTTGGAGAACTCATTGCGAAGAGAGCATTGGATAAGGGCATCGAGAATGTTGCTTTTGACAGAGGTGGATTTCTTTATCACGGAAGAGTTAAAGAACTGGCAGAGGGTGCTCGAGAAGCAGGATTGAAATTCTAAATAAGGAGGAATGAGAAATGGCTAGACAACAAGATGCACCCAAGAGTGAATTTAAAGAAACAATTGTAAATATAAGACGTGTTGCCAAGACTGTTAAGGGCGGAAGAAATATGAGATTTTCCGTTACTATGGTTGTAGGAGATGGCAAAGGCCATGTAGGAGTAGGACTTGGTAAGGCACAGGAGATTCCTGAAGCAGTTAGAAAAGCTACTGAAGATGCTAAAAAGAATATGATTACTGTTCCGATGGTAGGAACAACAGTGCCACACAGAAATGTAGGAATATATGGAGCTGGTAGAGTATTGATAATGCCTGCTGCAGAAGGTACAGGAGTAATCGCAGGTTCATCTGTACGTGTTGTGTTAGAGTCTGCAGGCCTTAAAGATGTGAGAGCAAAGTCTATAGGTTCTAATAACACTGTAAACATGGCACTTGCAACAATTGAGGGACTTAAGAACCTAATGACAATTGAAAAAGTAGCAGCACTTAGAGGCAAGTCGGTAGATGAAATTGCTAGATAGGAGGAATGACCAATGTCAATGTTAAAAATTACTTTAACTAAGAGTACAATCGGCGCTACCCCTAAGCAGAGAAAAGTTGTGGAAGCACTTGGACTGAAGAAATTAAATCATTCAGTTGAATTGGCAGACACTCCTCAGACTAGAGGTGCAATAGACAAGGTTATACATCTTGTTACCGTAGAAGAGCAATAGGATTGGAGGTGCAAGCATGCGACTGCATGAGTTAAAAAAAGCAGAAGGCTCCACAAAGATGCCTAAGCGTAAAGGCAGAGGCCAGGGTTCTGGCCTTGGTAAAACTTCTGGAAGAGGTCACAAGGGCCAGAACGCTAGAAGCGGCGGTGGAGTTAGACTAGGCTTTGAAGGTGGTCAGATGCCACTATATAGAAGACTACCAAAGCGTGGATTTACAAACATTTGGGGAACAAAATATACAACCATTAATGTAAGTGAACTCAATCGCTTTGAAGATGGTCAAGAGGTTACTGTAGAGTTGCTTAAAGAAAAAGGAATTGTTAAGCAAGTTAAAGACGGAGTGAAAATCCTTGGCAACGGTAAACTCGATAAAAAATTGACCGTTAAGGCAAATAAATTCAGCAAGACTGCTATTGAAAAGATTGAGTCCGCAGGAGGAAAGGCGGAGGTATTGTAAAATGGGACTGCTTAATACTGTTACTCAGGCTTGGAAAGTGCCAGAAATGAGAAGAAAAATCTTATTTACACTCGCTATGCTCGTAGTTTTTAGAATAGGCTCTAACATTCCTGTTCCTGGAATCAATAGGGACTACTTAGCTAGAATATTCAGCGGTGAAACAGGATTGTTTGACCTGTTTGATCTGTTTTCTGGTGGAGCTTTTCAAAAATTCACTATATTTGCCTTGAGTATCACACCATATATTACAGCATCCATTATAGTACAGCTATTGACGGTAGCTTTCCCGTATTTTGAAAATTTAGCTAAAGAGGGAACCGCAGGCAGAAAGAAAATGGCGCAGATTACAAGATATATGACGATTGGTCTTGGTCTGATTCAGAGTGTTGGTTTGACAGTTGGTCTTTTTAGAGGCGCTGTTATAAATCAAACTGTATTTTCTTTTGCAGTTATAATCTTAGTTTTGACAGCAGGTACAGCATTTCTAATGTGGCTTGGTGAAGAAATCAACGATAAGGGTGTCGGAAATGGAATTTCACTTTTGATTTTCGCAGGAATAGTTGCAAGAATACCGACTGGAATAAGAACCATGGTTGTTAAGTATCAGGAGGGCAGCGTAAATGTTGTAACCCTAGTACTGTTTGCACTATTTGCACTCGTTGTAATTGCAGGAATTATCATGGTTCAGCAAGGAACTAGGAAAATTCCAGTACAGTATGCAAAGAGAGTTGTCGGAAGAAAGATGTATGGTGGTCAAGCAACGCACATCCCGCTAAAGGTTAATCAAGCGGGAGTAATTCCAGTAATATTTGCAATGGCACTTTTAACATTTCCGTTAACAATTACATACTTCTTCCCGAACACAGATTTTACAGCTTTTGTAACAAAATATCTGTCGCCAGGAGGAATGCCAGGAGCATGGATTTACGGCGCGCTTAATGTTGTGCTTATAATAGCATTCACATATTTTTATACTGCAATTACATTCAATCCAATTGAAATTGCAAGTAATATGAGAGCAAACGGCGGATTTATCCCTGGAATTAGACCAGGCAGAGCGACGGTCGATTATCTGCATAGAGTGATGACCAGGCTTTCGCTAGTAGGAGCTATATTCCTTGCGATTGTAGCTACATTACCTTTGCTTCTTAGTCAGGTTTCGGGAATAGATGTACGATTTGGAGGAACATCACTTCTTATCGCAATAGGTGTTGCCCTTGATACTATGAGACAGTTAGAGGATCAAATGGTTATGAGAAACTATAGAGGATTTCTTAAATAAGAGGAGAAGGACATGTTAAGAACAATTTTGTTGGGACCTCCTGGAGCAGGTAAGGGTACCCAGGCAGTGAAGATTGTTGAAAAATACAATATACCTCATATTTCAACGGGAGATATATTTCGCGAGAACATAAAAAATCAAACAGAACTAGGGAAGAGAGCAAAAGCCTATATGGATAGAGGAGAACTCGTTCCAGATGAACTTGTTGTTGAAATAGCAACAGATAGACTTACAAAGGATGACTGCAAAAATGGATTCTTGCTCGACGGATTTCCAAGGACGATCTTTCAAGCTGAAAAACTAGATGAATTTCTTACCCAAAGGGGTGAGAAAATAGATAAGGTTATCAACATAGATGTTGAAAAAGATGCTCTAGTAAAAAGAATAACTGGAAGAAGAGTTTGCAAATCATGTGGTGCTAGCTATCATGTAGTAAATATCCCACCTAAAAAAGATGGTATTTGTGATTTGTGTAGCGGAGAACTGATCCAAAGAGCAGACGATACTGAAGAAACTGTTTTGAATAGAATTGACGTTTATAATAAGCAAACAAAACCATTGGTTGACTATTACGATAAGGCCGGCGTTATTATCAATATTGATGGAAATAAAGACCTAGACGATGTTCTTGCAGACATAATTAAGGGCTTGGAGCAATAATATGATAATCATTAAATCAAAAGACGAAATTGATTTGATGCGTGAGTCCGGAAAGGTTACTGGATATGTTTTGAGAACCCTTGCGGATATTATAAAGCCGGGCATCTCTACTATGGACATCAATAATTACGTTGAAAAAACAATTACCGGATATAATATGTATCCCACTTTTAAAGGATATGGAGGATTTCCGGGAGCAGCTTGTGTTTCCATAAATGAAGAAATTGTTCATGGCATTCCAAGTAAAGAGAGAATCCTAAAGGAAGGTGACGTTGTCAGCGTGGACGTAGGTTCCACCTGGAAACATTATGTGAGCGATGCTGCTCGTACCTATCCTGTCGGTGAAATTAGCGAGGATGCTTTGAATCTTATTAGGACCACGGAAGAAAGCTTCTTTAAGGGCATAGAATTTGCAAAAGTTGGACATAGATTATCAGATGTTTCACATGCAATTCAAGAACATGCGGAAAGAGCTGGCTTCGGGGTAATAAGGGATTATGTTGGACATGGTGTTGGAAGAAATCTACATGAGGATCCACCGATTCCAAATTATGGTGATCCAGGTAAAGGTCCAAGACTTCAAGAAGGCATGGTATTAGCTATTGAACCTATGATAGTACAGGGAAGTTATAAAACTGAAACCCTGTTGAATGATTGGACGGTTGTTACAGTTGATGGTGGACTTTCAGCCCATTATGAAAATACGATAGTAATTAATGATGGTGAGCCCGAATTGCTCACATTATAAGGAGAGATATTAATGGCTAAAAAAGACGTCATTGAGGCAGTAGGAACTGTTGTTGATGCACAGCCCAATGCAATGTTTAAGGTTAGACTTGAAAATGGTTTCGAGATATTAGCTCATATATCGGGCAAAATAAGGATGAACTATATAAGGATACTTCCTGGAGATAAGGTTAAGGTTGAGCTTTCACCTTACGACTTGACCAGAGGTAGAATTACATGGCGAGATAAGTAAGCTTACAGGAGGGATGAAGATGAAAGTTAGAGCTTCCGTAAAACCAATTTGCGAAAAATGCAAGATAATCAAAAGACATGGAAAAGTGATGGTTATCTGTGAGAATCCAAAGCATAAGCAAAAACAAGGTTAGAAACTTAATATGATATGGACCTAAAACCGGGTTTAGGATACCAAATAAATTTTGATGTGAACCTGTCTATATCACTCCCGGAGTAAGTGACGGAAGATAGGAGAAGGAGGATAATAATGGCTCGTATAGCCGGAGTTGACTTACCAAGAGAAAAGAGAGTTGAGATTGGCCTTACATATATTTATGGTATAGGCAAATCAACTTCTCAGGCAATTCTTGAAAAAGCCGGAGTAAATCCGGATACCAGAATCAAGGATCTTTCTGAAGAGGAAGCTGGTAGAATTAGAAAAATCATAGATAGTGATTACGCTGTAGAAGGAGATCTAAAAAGAGAAGTTAGTCTTAACATTAAAAGACTGATGGAGATTGGTAGCTACAGAGGAATCAGACATAGAAGAGGGCTTCCTGTTCGTGGTCAGAAGACAAAGACCAATGCAAGAACTAGGAAGGGACCTAAGAAGACTGTAGGAAGAAAGAAAAAATAAGAAGGAGGTAAATAATAATGGCTAAAGCTGTAAAGAAAACAGTTCGCAGAAAAAAAAGAGAACGTAAAAATGTCGTTAAAGGCCAGGCTTATATTCAATCCTCCTTTAACAATACTTTGGTAACACTGACGGATATGGATGGAAATGCCCTGTCTTGGTCAAGTGCGGGATCTCTTGGCTTCAAGGGCTCAAAGAAATCCACTCCTTTTGCCGCCCAAATGGCTGCAGAAGAAGCAACGAAGGCTGCAATGGAGCATGGTCTTAAGACTGTTGAAGTCTATGTAAAGGGACCTGGTTCTGGAAGAGAGGCTGCAATTAGAGCATTGGCTCAGGCAGGTCTTGAAATCACAATGATTAAGGACGTAACTCCAATTCCGCATAATGGTTGCAGACCACCAAAGAGAAGAAGAGTCTAATAGAAGGGAGGAATAATTATGGCAGTAAACAAACAACCAATTTTAAAAAGATGCAGATCTTTAGATATAGATCCAAGTCACTTGGGAATTTATAAAACATCTAAAAAAGCTCCTAAGAAGAGATATAAAAAGATGAGTGAATATGGATTGCAGCTTAGAGAGAAGCAAAGAGCGAAGTTTATTTACGGTGTTTTAGAAAAGCAATTCAGAAACACTTTTGATAAAGCAGCTAAAAAACCTGGTATCACAGGTGAAAACTTGCTTATAATGCTTGAAAAAAGACTAGATAATGTCGTTTACAGAATGGGTCTTGCAACTACTAGAAGAGATGCAAGACAGGCAGTAGTGCATGGACATTACACTGTTAACGGAAAGAAAGTTAATATTCCTTCCTATCAGGTAAGCCCTGGAGATATTATTAAAGTTAAAGAAAAAAGCGTAAGCTCTCCTAAGTTTAAGGAAATCAAGGAAATGCAAGTTGGAATTCCTGGATGGCTATCTGTTGATAGAGAAAAACTTGAGGGAAAAGTTTTAGCGGATCCTACCAGAGAACAGATTGATACTCCGGTAGCTGAGCATCTTATCGTCGAATTGTATTCCAAGTAATAGGGTAGTTATAACTTTTGGAGCCAATTTACTTTGGAAGATAAGGAGGGTTTTTAGTGATAGAAATCGAAAAACCTACAATTGAAAAATTTGTAGACGAAGATAGAAAATATGGGAAATTTGTCATAGAACCGCTTGAAAGAGGTTACGGCACTACGCTTGGAAATGCTATGAGAAGGATTCTACTGAGTTCACTCCCAGGTGCAGCAGTCACCTCTGTTAAAATTGATGGTGTGCTTCATGAATTCTCTACAATTCCAAATGTTAGAGAAGATGTTACTGAGATCATACTTAATCTCAAGCAACTAGCTGTTAGACTAAATAGCGAGGAACCTAAACGTGTCATCATTAATGCTGTAGGTCCTAAAGAAGTTACTGCTGCTGATATTATTGGTGATGCTGAGCTTGAAATCTTTAATAAGAATCTCCACATAGCACAGCTGGAAGAGGGAGCAAATCTCATAATGGAGATTACCATTGCAAGAGGCCGTGGTTATCGAACTGCTGATCAGAACAAAGATGAAACGACTCCTATTGCAGTAATTCCTGTTGACTCGATTTTTACACCAGTAAAAAAAGTGAACTACATGGTAGAAGATACACGTGTTGGTCAGGTTACCGACTATGATAAATTGACCTTAGAAATTTGGACTGATGGATCTGTAACTCCTGAAGAGGGAGTTTCTATTGGCGCCAAAATAATGGATGAACATCTCAATCTTCTGATGTCACTTGATGACTCTGCGGATAATTTTGAAATCATGATAGAGAAAGAAGAGGATCAGAAGGCTAAATCTCTAGAGATGACAATTGAAGAACTTGAACTTTCTGTAAGATCTTCAAATTGCCTAAAGAGAGCAAATATCAATACCGTTGAGGAGCTTACCGAAAAGTCGGAAGATGATATGCTTAAGGTAAGGAACCTCGGGAAGAAGTCGCTTGATGAAGTTAAGAACAAGTTGGAAGAACTTGGTTTATCTCTGAAAGAGACTGACGAATAGCACAGAGAAAGGAGATAAAAATGCCTGGATACAGAAAACTTGGCAGACCAACTGCTCACAGAAAATCTATGCTTAGAAATATCGTTACCGATCTTTTCAGAGAAGGTAGAATCACAACCACAGATTGTCGAGCAAAGGAAGCCAGAAGAGAAGCTGAAAAACTTATTACATTAGCGAAAAGGAACGATCTTCACGCAAGACGTCAGGCACTTGCCTACATCTATGATGAAGATGTTGTTACTAAACTTTTTGAGGAAATTGCTCCTAAATATCAGGAGCGTCAAGGCGGGTATACAAGAATTCTTAAACTTGGACCTCGTCCAGGAGATAATGCAGAAGTTGTATTCCTAGAGCTTGTGTAGTCAAGTAGTATTCTAAAAACATAAAGTAGAATAAATAAAAGGTCCTTCAACTGAAAAGTTGGGGGACTTTTTGCGTTACTACTCAGCAATTAGACATTTTGTTATAATTACATGGGCAATTAAGAGCATGTTTAATGTTCATTATTTTTAGAAAAGATGTTTAATAATTTTTCATATGTGTAAAAAGATACTTAACAGTAAGTTGTTTTTTATTGAACAAAATTATTAGAATATATGAGCGGGAGGTTTGATATGGCTTTTACAGATGATATTAAGAAGGTAGCTAATAAGGCATCTAAAGAGGCTAAGAATTTGATGGATGATGTTAAAGAAGGCGGCGAAAAACTCATAGACAAGGCTGGAGATGTCTACGATAATGCTAAGGAGAAAGCTGGTGAGACCTTTGACGATGTGAAGGACAAGGCGGCTGAAAGTTATGAAACTGCAAAAGATAAATTTGACGACACAAAGGAGAAGCTCGACAAAAAACTCGATGAACAGTTTAAGGATGTTGACAAGAAGGGTAAAAACGTAAAGAAACAAGTTACAAAAGCAACAAAAAAATAGTTTAATATGAATCTTTAAGTTTTTGTCTAAAATAGGGGGAGAGCCATGAAAGATAAATATGTTGATAGAAAAGAAGAAATGGGGAAATTGCTAGAGGAAGAATATAAAAAAGGTGGAAAAGATATTCAAGAAGATATAACTGGCTTTTCTATGGGCAAGAAAACTTTGAAAAAGGCTGTTGAAAAAGATGAAGATAAACAGAAAGAAAAATAGGAGAATGAATTTAGATATGGATAGAAAAGATATTAGGCAGTACGTCGATGATGCGAAAGAATATGCATCAGACGGGATTGAAGATGTGATGGATTTTGCTGGAGATTTCAAGGAAGATGCAATTGATTATGCAGGGGATGTACAAAAGAGCATGAAGAGAAAGGCAAAACGCTTAAAAAAAGACTATAAGCGTGCTAAGAGAAAGTATTATCCAGCGGATGATTATACTCCTGAGATTGCTATAGGGGTTTCACTTGCTCTTATAACAGTAGGAGCTTTGGTTGCAGCTTATATATTAACTAAAGACGATTAATTGAAATATTTTTCAATTTACTACTGACATTAAATACGATATTAAAGATAATATTAAAGACGACTAATTTATAGCGATAAAGCAATTGACAAAATATGATTTTAGTTGTATTCTATTAGTGTAGCTAAATAAAGTTCCGTGTTCTTGCTATGCAAGCTAAGAGGGAAGTAGGTTTGAATCCTACGCGGTCCCGCCACTGTAAGCGAGTAGCCAATCTCAATTATGTGCCACTGAATTTTCGGGAAGGCTGAGAGAGGTGTTGATACGTCGAGCCAGGAGACCTGCACGGAATGCTTCATTAGGGCGGTGAACCCGAATTTGAAGCGATATTAAATAACAGCAAAAACGGGCTGTGGGCTTTTACCACAGTCTTTTTTATTAAGACAAGGGAAAGCCGGATGCTTTTCATTCTTTTTGCTGAGACAGGCCTCGTCAACCTGTCTCTTTTCTTTTTACTATTCAAAGTATGGGGAATATGATAAACTTATATAAATATAGTAAATATTCATGAGGATTATAGAATGAGCTTAGGTAGATTAAATAAAGAACAAAGAGCGGCCGCAACACAGATTGAAGGCCCAATACTAATTTTGGCAGGTGCAGGTAGTGGTAAGACTAGCACTATGACGGAGAGAATCGCTTACATGATAGAAAATGGCGTGTCCAAGTACAATATTCTAGCTGTTACCTTTACTAATAAAGCCGCAAAAGAGATGCGAGAACGCGTTGAGGGTCTCGTAGGGGACATCGAAGGGATGTGGATTACAACCTTCCATTCTATGTGCCTGCGCATGTTGAAAAAAGATCCAACAAAGGTTGGATTTGATAAAAACTTTCTCATTTACGATACGACCGATCAAAAAACCTTGGTTAAAGGGATTCTTAAGGACAAGCAGATGAGCGAGAAAGATTTTCCTGTGCGTGGAATTTTGAGTACCATTAGCCATTGCAAGGAAAATATTTTGTCGCCTCAAAGGTATCTTGCAGAGAACGAAGATAATTATAGGAATAGGCTGATTGCTGAGGTGTATGCGGAATATGAAAAGCGTCTTAAATCAAACAATGCGATGGATTTCGACGATTTGTTGCTAAATGGATGGAGGCTGCTTGATCAGAACTCGGATGTGCTTGAGGAGTACAGAAGGCGATTCAGGTATGTTATGGTAGACGAATACCAAGATACCAACTATTTGCAATATTTGATTGTGAAGCTGTTAGCGGAGGAACACCAAAATATTTGTGTTGTTGGAGATGACGACCAGTGTATTTATCAATGGAGAGGTGCTGATATAACGAATATTTTGGACTTTGAAAAGGATTTTCCAAGTGCTAAGGTTATTAAGCTTCAGCAAAACTATCGTTCCGTAGGGAATATATTGGCTGGGGCGCATTCTGTTATTGAAAACAACAGGCAGCGCAAGAGAAAAAAGCTTTGGACAGATAAAGAGGATGGCGATAAAATTAGGTATTACAGGGCCGAGAGCGAGCGAGATGAAGCGAGATATGTGGCACAGGAGATTGAGAATCTGCATGTTGGCAGAGGCATTCCGTGGAGTAACTTTGCTGTTTTGTACAGAACAAATGCGCAGTCAAGGGTGTTTGAGCGATATTTGATGGACAGAGGCATCCCATACAGAATTTTATCAGGAATGAGATATTACGATCGAAAAGAACTCAAGGACTTGATTGCTTATATGAGATTGATAATTAATCATAAGGATGATATTTCCTTGAAAAGAGTAATAAACGAACCGAAGAGAGGGATAGGTCCGAAGAGTTTAGCTAACCTTGAACATATAGCATCTAGTATGGGGATGTCAATGATGGAAGCTCTTTTGAACGGCGTTGGTATGAGTGCGTTCAAGGGAAAAACATTGGTCGCTGTTCAAAAATTCACTGAATTTATTCGGCTGTTATCGGGTGAGCAAGAGAACTTAACGGTATCGCAAATATACGATGAACTTCTTGTTAGAACGGGTTATGTTAATATGCTCGAGTCTGAGGGGACGGTTGAAGCTGAGGGCAGGCTTGAAAATCTCATGGAATTTAAAACTGAGATTGCTGATTACGAAAAAGAAACAAGTGAGAGCGGAGAGGCATCGGAATTAGGCGATTTCATGGAAAAACTCGCTTTGATGGCCGAAGTTGATAACCACGACGAATCGCAGGATGCTATAGTTCTTATGACAATGCACAGTTCAAAGGGACTTGAGTTTCCTGTTGTATTTCTTCCAGGCCTTGAGGACGGAATCTTTCCAGGGAGCCGTGCGATGGAGGATACAGCTAAAATGGAAGAGGAGAGGCGACTTTGCTATGTTGCTATGACAAGAGCAAAGCAAAGATTGTTTCTATTAAGTGCAGCTGTCAGAACTCAATATGGTAGAACTGATTACACTAGGGAATCACAATTTTTAAGGGAGCTTGACCCAAGACTTGTTGAGGGGGATGCTATTTATAGACAAGTTAGAACGCAAAATAGCATAGATGTATCAACAGGCTCAAGAGATGGATTTTCTACTGATAGACCATATAAACCTTTTGATATGTTAAAGTATGCAAAGGAAGCGACTAAGTCAAACGCTAAGGCGCAAAGGGGAGGGAATGCTTTTCACAAGGGAGATATGGTGAATCACACGAAATTTGGAGATGGCCTAGTTATTGATGAGGATGAAAAAACATTGACGGTAATGTTTGACTCTGTCGGCAAGAAGAAGCTTGCCAAGGGTATAGCTCACCTGAGAAAGCAGGCGTAGCTCACATAAGAGCAGGACGGTTTAGAATAATTAGTTTGGTTTTTAGAAAGAATAATATATATGAGTAATTTATCAGTCAGGAGCGAAATGCTCGATTTGATTAATCAGCTGAATGACGCAAGCAAGGCATACTATCAAGGAACAAAAGAGATTATTTCGAATCTGGAATACGACAATCTTTATGATAGACTTGAAGAGCTTGAAAAGAAAACGGGAATAATAATGGCTAGTAGCCCAACACAGAATGTGGGTTATGAGGTTATATCTGCTCTACCTAAGGAAGAACACGAATATCCTATGCTATCACTTGATAAGACAAAGGATAGGGGTGAGCTCGCTTCGTGGCTTGGGAATCACAAAGGTCTTCTTTCTTGGAAGCTGGATGGGCTAACGGTGGTTCTGAAATATGAAAATGGAAGCCTGGTCAAGGCCTTGACGAGGGGCAATGGAATAATAGGAGAAGTCATTACCAGCAATGCAAAGACATTTATTAATCTCCCTCTTTCAATACCCTATAAAGGTAGTCTTGTGCTCAGAGGGGAAGCGATTATTACTTATGAAGATTTTAGAAAAATTAATGAGTCGATACCTGAAAATGAAGAGCATTATAAAAATCCGAGAAATCTTTGTAGCGGCTCAGTCCGCCAGTTAAACAGCGGGATTACTGCCAAAAGGATGGTTAGATTCATCGCTTTTGGAATGGTGTCGGGTCCAGAGCTTGAATTAAGGTCTGAAGAGATGGATTGGCTTGACAGTCAAGGCTTTGAAACCGTTGAACGTGAATTGCTTATAGGCGATGAGGTTGTGAAAGCAATAGAAACCTATGAGGAAAAGGTAGAAGAGAATCCTTATCCGTCTGACGGACTTGTGCTTCTTCTTGACGATAAGGAATATGGAAGAAGTCTCGGTGCAACAGCTAAATTCCCCAGAGATGCCATGGCTTTTAAATGGCGCGACCAGATAGCTGAAACAACTCTCAAGGAAATTTTGTGGAGTGCATCAAGAACGGGCCTGATCAATCCTATTGCTATATTTGAGCCAGTTTCACTTGAGGGGACAGAAGTATCTCGGGCATCTCTTCACAATGTAAGCATTATGAAATCTCTTAAGCTAGGTGTGGGTGATAAAATAAAAGTCTACAAAGCTAACATGATTATTCCGCAGGTTAGTGAAAACTTGAGTGAAAGTGATACATCAGCAATACCAGAACTCTGCCCCGTTTGCCAATCAAAAACCTTATTGAGGAATGATAATGGTGTAATGACCTTACATTGTGTAAATGATGAATGTCCCGCAAAAAGCATCAAAAGATTCACACTTTTAACTGGCAGGAATGCACTTGATATTGATGGTGTTTCTGAAGCTACGCTAGAAAGATTTATAGATGAGGGATTGGTGAGAGTACCTTCCGATATTTTTCATCTAAATACTCATAGAAATCGAATTATATCTATGGAGGGGTTTGGTGAAAAATCATTTGACAATCTTGTGAATTCCATTGAAAAATCACGAAAAACTACTGCGGCAAAGCTGTTATACGGGCTTGGTATTCCTGGCGTAGGTGTTGCGACCGCAAAATTGATTGCAGCTGCTTGTTCTGATGACTGGGACAAAATAATTTCACTTTCAGAACATGAAATCCAAAATATAGAAGGAATTGGACCAGTTATAGCAAAAGATTTTGTTGGATACTTTCAAAACCAATCTAAAATAGCGGAAGTGAAACAACTCCGCGATGAACTAATAATAGAGAAACAAGATCGAAGCGAAGAGAAATATTTTGCTGGCTTAACATTCGTGATAACAGGCAAACTGGAGATATATCAAAACCGTGAGAAGCTTAAGGAAATTATCGAGGGAGCTGGGGGAAAGGTTTCAGGTTCTGTTAGCAAGAGGACATCATATCTTATTAACAATGATTTGACATCTACGTCTGGTAAGAACAAAAAGGCAAAAGAACTTGGAATCAGCATTGTGGACGAGGCTACTGTTGCTAGCTGGATAGAAAATAGGGGAGTATTATCAGGAGGGTTATAGGTGACGAATAAACATGTTGTAAATGAGAATATATGTGACACAGAAAAGGTGAATGAAAAATCGAATGAAAATCAAGAACTTCCAATTGGGAAGCTGGACAGCGAATTATTGCAAGCTCTTGTGTTTCGACACCTAACATACAGACGAGATGACGTCAAAGACCGCTCTGCTATAGGACTTGATTGTGCCACCTTGGAATTTGGAGATTTTGATTGCGTTGTTTCAAGCGATCCGATTTCGGCGGCAACAAATGATATTGGAAGACTGGCGATTCATATAAATTGCAATGATATTGCAACCCAAGGAGTTGCACCCATGGCTATGACTCTTGTTTTGTTGCTTCCTAAAGGAACTACGGGCAAACAACTTGAAGATATTATGATTCAGGCTGGTTCTGAGTCTAAGGCTCTCGGTGTTGAAATTGTTGGAGGTCATACTGAGATTACAGATGCTGTGAATAAGCCTGTCGCAGTAGCAACCTGCTTTGGAAAGTCGTTAAGCGTAAAAGACAAGTTTGAAATGAAACCTGGCGACAAGGTTCTAATGTCGAAGTTAGCAGGACTTGAGGGTACAGCTATTGTTTGTTCTGATGCTGAAGATAAACTAACCTTCCTTAGCGATGAGGAGATTAATCGCGGAAAATCCCTTATGGATCAGCTAAGTGTTGTCAAAGAGGGCGTTATATCAGGTGAAATAGGTGCTTGTGGTATGCACGATGTGACGGAGGGGGGAATACTTGGCGCTGTATGGGAGATTTGTCAGGCTGCTAATCTAGGCGTTGATTTGTATGAGGATAAAATTCCTGTAGACCCAGTTACTCTCAAACTTTCACAAAACCTTGATTTTAACTATTTGCGTCTTATTTCTAGCGGATCAATGATTATTGTGGCAGAAAACGATAAGGCAGAGGAAATCATTAAGCAGTGTAAAGACGTTGGCATAACCGTAACTGAAATAGGCGAGATGAAACCTGCGCCAGACGGATGCAAGATACTAGTAGACCCTAAGAGATGGGGCAAGAACTATAAGGAAAACTACAAGAACTATGACAGCCAACCAGATGATGACAGGTGGCAAATTATAGAGCCACCTGCTGGAGATCATCTATACAAGGCTTTTGAGAATCTGGACAAATAAATCTTATGTCTAAATCTTATGTCGTATTGCAGTAGTGGGGGAAGCGAGAGTCCCCTTGCTTTAGCTATGGGGAGTGTCACTACCCGTGTATGTTTATGACATAATCATCAAATTCATCTTGGATTTCTTTTGAAGGGTTCGATGTCATGAGAGATACACATATAATGGTCAAAAGTGCTAATACAAACGCTGGGAGAAGCTCATAAACATCCCATAGACCTCCCATAGGCCTTATAGCATATTTCCATACAAATATAGTTACAGCACCGACGAACATGCCAGCAAGCACCCCTATTTTGTTGGAGCGTCGCCAAAATAGTGCACACAGAACAACTGGAGCAAATGTGGCGCCAAAGCCAGCCCATGCAAAAGAAACTATCTCAAAAACCGAGCTGTTAGGATTATATGCAATTATAACGCCTATAATGGAAATGAAAACGACAGTCAGACGGCTGACTAGCATAGATTTTCTTTCGTCCATTTTGATTTTAAAAAAGTCCTGAAATATGTTCTGGCTGACGCTGGAGGAGGCTGCAAGTAGCTGTGAATCGGCGGTTGACATTGTAGCTGCCAAAATTCCGGCAAGGATAAGGCCTGCTATAAGCGCAGGCAGGATTCCGTGACTGCTCAGCAAGTTCGCGATAGCAATTATGACGGTTTCTGATTTGCTTCCCTCCAAAATATCTATTGCACCGTTTGATGTCATCGCATTCCCTATGATTCCTATGAATATTGCAACCGTGAGAGAAATTAATACCCAAATAGTTGCTATACGCCTTGAAAGAGAAAGCTTTTGTTTGTCTTGGATAGCCATAAATCGCAGCAAAATGTGTGGCATACCAAAGTAACCAAGTCCCCAAGCTAGCGTGGAAACCGTAGAAAAAAGATTGTAATTTCCCATATCCCCTGTTTCAGGAACGTGAGTTTTAACAAGGCTGAAATATCCAGCTAAGCTGTTTGCGTTTTCAATCACAGCATCTAGACCACCAGCTTTGGATATGCCAAATGTCATAATAACCACAAGAGCCATAGTCATTATAATGCTCTGTACAAGATCTGTGGTTGAGGCGGCAAGAAATCCACCAAGAGCGGTATATCCTACTATTACGGCTGCACTTACTATCATAGCAACAAAATAGTCGACTCCAAAAAGTGATGCGAAAAGCTTACCACATGCCGCGAAACCTGAAGCTGTATATGGTATGAAGAAAATTATTATTATTACAGCGGACACAAGGTTAATAATATTCCTATCATCGTGATATCTTTTGCTAAAAAAATCAGGAATGGTAATGGCGTCGAGATGGTGTGAATATGTTCTAATTCTTTTAGCAACTATTAGCCAATTAAGATATGTACCAATCGCAAGGCCTATACCTGTCCAGGCAGCATTTGCAACACCTGTAAGATAGGCAAGCCCAGGCAAACCCATTAAAAGCCAGCTGCTCATATCAGATGCTTCGGCGCTCATTGCAGTAACTAGGGGACCAAGGGTTCGTCCGCCTAAATAAAAATCACTTGAGTTAGAAGTTTTTTTACTGTAGTGTACTCCGATAATGAGCATCCCAATTAGATAAACTACAATAGTCAAAATTATATAAATTCGATTGTCTGCCATATTCTTTTCCTCTCATTAAAAATATTGATTTAAATTAGATGGAAATAATTATAGTTTTCTCCAAGTGACTTAAGTATAACACAAACAATATTAGACTGAAACACAGAATATAGTACAAACTAAAGCTTAAGCAAATAACATATTTTATAGAGAAAATCACGTAAAATAAGGGAATTATTATATAAACTATAGTACGAACTATAAACATATTAATTTTGATAATAAAAAATTAATTTCAATTTGTTGCATTAATCAAAGCTGTTTTAACATGAAATATCAGTTAAGTTAAAAGCGAACTAAAACTATTACTTACTATTTTTATGGCATTCAAATTATAACGGGCGGATACGTACGTTAGATTGTGAAATAAGTATTTCTATGATAAAATATTTAAAATGTAAAAAATGATATTAAAGGTGAACAATGACAGAAGAGAAGAAAAATAACAAAGTTAAAAATGATGAACAGATAGAGGAAATTAAAGAGCATGTTGAAGCCGAAGAAGCTGAAGCCGAAAGACCTGAGAATGCAAGTTCCAATGATGAAAGACATGAAAATACAAGACCTGAGGCTGAAAGCGCCGAGGATGAAAGACCTGTCGTGGAAGGAATTCTGGATTTAGCTGAAGGAGGATTTGGATTTTTGCGCTTCAACAACTTTCTCACTAGCGAGAAAGATGTTTATGTTGCACCTACTCAGATTCGCAGATTCAATCTGAAGACAGGTGATTTAATTAAAGGTATTTCAAGGCGTCCAAAACAGAACGAAAGATTTGGAGCGTTATTATATGTTCAGGAGGTTAATGGAGAGGAGCCTTCAGTTGCGAAAAAGCGACCGCAGTTTGAAGATTTAACCCCGATTTTTCCAAATGAAAGACTGACTCTTGAAAGCGGAGCTCATGAGCTTGCGACAAGATTAATTGATTTGATTGCACCTATAGGCAAGGGGCAAAGAGGCATGATTGCAGCACCTCCAAAGGCGGGAAAGACTACACTTTTAAAGCAGATGGCACAGGCGATAGAGAGAAATTATCCAGATGTGGAGGTTATTGTCCTTCTTATCGGCGAAAGACCTGAAGAGGTAACAGATATGAAGAGATCATTAAGGGGCGGTGAAGTGATTTTTTCAACATTTGATGAATTGCCAGCCCACCATGTTAAGGTTGCAACAATGGTTTTAGAAAGAGCTAAAAGACTTGTAGAGCATGGGCGTGACGTAGTTGTTTTGCTAGATAGCATTACGAGGCTGACGAGGGCAACTAACCTTGTGATTCCAAGCTCAGGAAGAACTCTTTCAGGTGGACTAGATCCTGCTGCTTTACACTTTCCTAAACGCTTTTTCGGGGCTGCAAGGAATATGGAGGAAGGCGGTAGCTTGACTATTTTGGCGACCGCACTCGTTGAAACTGGCAGCAGAATGGATGATATGATTTTTGAAGAGTTTAAGGGTACGGGAAATATGGAGCTTAGGCTTGATCGCAAGCTTCAGGAGAAGCGAATTTTCCCTGCTATAGACTTAAATCAGTCCGGTACGCGAAGGGAAGACCTGCTAATGAGCCCAGAAGAGCTAGAGGCAATCTGGATTATGAGAAAGGCGCTTAATGCACCGGGGACAAAGGATGTTACAGAATCAATTATCGATAGTCTTGCACATACGAAGAATAATGCATCCTTTATACAAGCCGTTAAAATGATTTTTGAATAGTTTGCATTATATAACGTTAATAATATGGATTTAGATAGAATATTTATGAAGGACGCATGCCCAACGGCTATAGGTGGTCAGGCTGTAATGGAGGGCATAATGATGCGTGGTCCTAAGAAAATTGCGCTGGCAGTCCGAACAGGCGATAATACTATACGTCTTAAAACAAAATATGGACCACGTCGAAGTAAGTTTACTAAATTTCCGCTTGTTCGTGGGGTTATTGCTTTCTGGCAATCAATGGTTGAAGGTACTAAGACACTGATGGATTCAGCTACGATCTTAGAGGAGGCTGGCCTTATAGAGGATGAGGGTAAAGGTTCATTTACTGATAAATTTGAAGATAAACTCAGGAATAAATTTGGAGATAAGAGGGCGTGGACAATTATGATTTACTTGTCGGCATTTTTTGCAATTATCTTCAGTATTTGCGTGTTTGTACTGCTCCCAACGTGGGTGATTGGGCTTTTTGCCAGCTTCATAAAAAGCGAGGTTTGGCTCAGCTTCTGCGAAGGTATTTTCAGATTAATATTATTCCTATTATATATAATCGCAATCAGTAGACTTGATGAGATTAAAAGAGTGTTCCAATACCACGGGGCAGAACATAAGACAATTCATTGCTTTGAAAAAGGATGTTCGCTTACAGCGCAAAATGCACAGAGCTTCTACAGACTGCATCCTAGATGTGGAACAAGCTTTTTGATATTTGTAATGATAATTACGCTTCTGGTTTTTCCTTTGCTTGGGTGGCCCTCAATATGGGAACGCATTTTGAGCAGGATTATAATGATACCCGTGATTGCAGGACTATCTTATGAAGTCCTCAAGTGGGCAGGAGCAAGCAATTCACTTATTGTAAAGGTATTGAGCATTCCTGGAATTTATCTACAAAAAATAACTACCAAGGAGCCCGATGAATCTATGCTTGAGGTTGCAATTGTAGCTATGAAAGCTGTTTTGCCAGAGGAGGATGATACACCCCTATTCAACGGTATTGTTGATAACGAGGGGAAATTTCTCTCTTACACTACAAAGCTTGACAATGCATCATACGGAAGCGAAATATTAGACATAAAGGGGGAATAAAGAGATGACGATGCCTGTGAAGGAGCTTTTGATGCTGGGAGAAAAACGTCTTGCTAATTCTGGGGTTTCCAATGCAAAAGGGGAGAGCAGAGATTTATACTGCTATAGATTTGGGCTCAATCAGAGACAATTCCTGATGGAATGGCAAAAAACTAGAGAATTTGAAGACTGCGAGTCTTATCTCGAGCTTCTTGATAGAAGGGCTGAGAATGAGCCTTTGCAATATATAACAGGGATCCAAAACTTTTACGGATATGATATTCACGTTGAGCCCGGGGTTTTGATACCGAGGCTTGATTCGGAGGCTGTGGTCGAAAACGCAGTTGAACTCATAAAGAATAAACACTACAAAACAGTGCTAGATCTCTGCTGCGGTAGCGGTGCTTTAGGTATTGCAATTGCCAAAGAATGCCACGGTGTAAAGGTTACAATGAGCGACGAATCTGAGGACGCCGTGCGCATTGCAAAATTAAATGTTGAAAAATTAGGACTTTCAAAAGTGTGCAAGGTCGTAAAGGGGGATTTATTTGAGCCTTTCAATAAGCTCTTTGGGAGGCAGAAGTTTGATTTGATCATTTCAAATCCGCCATATATTCCGACTGATGTTATCGCAACTCTCGATAGAGAGGTTAAAGATTATGAACCCCTTTCCGCTCTCGACGGTGGAGAAACTGGGCTCGATTATTACGACAAAATACTCGCTTCGGCTAGCGAATATCTAAGGAAAAATGGATCGATAGTGTTTGAAATTGGGCATGACCAGGCAGATGATATTTCTAATCTTTTAAGAAATGCTGGATTTAAAAATATTACTGTATTCAAGGACCTTGCAGGCAAAGATCGCTCTGTGATAGGACAGATCAAATAACCCTAGTAATATCCCAGTGATTTCCAATAATTCCCAATGCTTTTTCGTGAATTTCCAATAATTGCTTTCGCAAATTTCCAACAGTTTCTTTCGAAAATGTATTGACTATAATAAACTTTGGGTGTAGAATATTGAAGATTTAGAAAGAAATAAGTGAAAGGAGTTTCGTATGAAAACCTTACTTAGGAATGCAAAAGTGTTTGATAACAAAAGCAAAGGGCAGTTTGTCAAAAAAGACCTTCTTGTCGACTCTGAAAAAATAATCGCAGACTTTGATAAGGAACAGAATAACTGCCTTTACGATAGAGTTTTTGATTTTAAAAATAAATATATTATTCCCGGTTTCGTAGATGTACATGTACATTTGAGAGAGCCGGGTTTTTTTTATAAGGAATCAATAAAAACTGGAACTTTAGCAGGTGCGCACGGTGGATACACTACCGTTTGCTCAATGCCAAACCTGAATCCTCCTCCAAATAACCTTGAAAATCTAAAAACGCAGCTTGAAATAATAAATCGTGACGCTGTCATCAATGTTATCCCATATGGAACAATTACAAGAACGGGAAATGGTAGATCGGAATTAGCCGATATGGCATCTACGGCGCCATATGTAATAGGCTTCAGCGATGACGGTAGGGGCATACAAGCTGGAGAACTCATGGAGGAAGCCATGCTAGTTGCGAAGAGCTTAGACAAGCCAATTGTAGCGCATTGTGAAGATGAATCGCTTCTTGAAGGGGGATATATTCATAAGGGGAAATATGCAAAGCTACATTCTCACAGAGGCATATCCTCTGAAAGCGAATGGGTGCAAGTCGCAAGAGACGTCGAGCTTTCTGCCAAAACTGGATGCAAATATCATGTCTGCCATATTTCCACCAAGGAAACAGTTGATATTATAAGACAGGCAAAAAAATCAGGCGTCGATGTTAGCTGCGAAACGGCACCTCATTACCTTATTCTTACAGATATGGATTTGCATGATGAAGGGCGATTCAAGATGAATCCACCTATTCGAAGTCTTGAAGATAGGGATGCGCTGATAGAGGGCATCAAGGACGGCACAATTGATATGATTGCGACCGACCATGCTCCACATTCCGTGGAAGAGAAGTCAAGAGGACTTGAGAAAAGTGCATTTGGGATAGTTGGACTAGAAACATCTTTTGCGGTTTTAAATACATATTTGGTTAGAGAAGGGATAATCACTCTTGAAGAGCTAGTAAAACTCATGTCAATAAATCCTAGAGATAGATTTAGCCTTACTGGACCTAAAACATTGGGTCATGGCAGCGAAATCTGCGACATAACTGTTTTGGATCCAAGCAAGGCTTGGACAATCAATTCAAGCGAATTTATGAGCAAAGGAAGAGCGACACCATTTGATGGCGTTGATGTAGTCGGCAAGGCTGTGGCAACCTTTGTTGGTGGGAAATTGAAATTTTTAGAGGTGTAATTCTAGCATGAGAGAAGAATGTTTTGTTGTAAAAGAAAATTGCATGGTGGCCGATAAGACTTTTAAAATGGTTTTGGATGGCAACGCTTCTGGCTTCAGCAAACCGGGGCAGTTTGTAAATATAGCAATAGACGGATTTTTCCTGAGACGTCCAATTTCTGTTGCAAGGGTTAGTGAAAAGAGTATGAGCCTATACTACAAAATAGTCGGCAGAGGCACTTTTCGACTGTCTGAGCTTAAGTGTGGGGAAAAGCTGAACGTTTTGCTCCCTCTTGGAAATGGATTCGACCTTGGAAAAGCAGACGATAGAGTGACATTATTAGTTGGTGGTGGCGTTGGTGTACCACCTATGATGGGCTGTTATGAGGAAGCCTTGGAGCTGGGGATAAGACCTAAGGTGATTTTGGGATTTAATAAGGCGAGCGAAGTGTTTGGGCTTGATGAATTTGAAGCTCTTGCGTCTGAACACGGAATTAAACCGGACATCCATATAGCAACAGTTGACGGCAGTTTGGGTATGAAGGGGACAGTGATTGATGTAATAAGAGAAATTGTGGACGGAGAAAATATTGATATAGAAAAATCATACATGTTTGCTTGCGGACCTAAGCCTATGCTCAAGGCTCTATCGCAGCTTCCTGCAAGAGGGCAGTACAGCCTTGAGGAGAGAATGGCATGCGGGTTTGGAGCTTGCATGGGCTGTACATGTAGCACGAGAAATGGTGGAAAACGTATTTGCAAGGACGGTCCTGTATTTTTGAAAGAGGAAATAATATGGTAGCAAAGGGAATAGACATAAGCACATCACTTGGCGGTATGCATCTTGAGAACCCAGTGATTCCGGCGAGTGGAACGTTCGGCTTTGGGCAAGAATTTAAGGATTTGTATGATCTCAATATTCTAGGGTCTATAAGCTTTAAGGGAACCACATGTGAACCTAGGCAGGGAAATCCACTTCCTAGAATTGCTGAGACACCAATGGGGATGATAAACTCGGTTGGCCTTCAAAACCCAGGTGTTGAGGCAGTCATAAGGGATGAGCTTCCGAGGCTATTTGAAACTTATAATAAGCCTGTAATTGCAAACATCAGTGGTTTTTCTATAGCTGAGTATGTTCATCTTGCTGAGGCATTTGATAAGGTTGAACAGGTGGGCATACTAGAAGTCAATATCAGTTGTCCTAACGTTCATAACGGAGGCATGGCTTATGGAGTATGTCCTGAGAGTGCAGCGGAGGTTACAAGAGCTGTAAAGGAGGCTTCATCGAAGCCGGTTTACATCAAGCTATCTCCCAATGTGACGGACATTGTTGAAATTGCTAAAGCATGTGAGGATGCGGGTGCAGACGGGCTCTCGCTTATAAATACAATTATGGGGATGAGAATTGATATTAGCAGAAGAAAGCCTGTTATTGCAAATAAGATTGGTGGATTCTCGGGTCCTGCGATATTTCCTGTCGCGCTAAGGATGGTGTATCAGGTCTATGAGGCGTGCAAAATACCTGTCATAGGCATGGGAGGGATTTCTTCCGCAAGAGATGTGATTGAGATGATGATGGCTGGTGCGTCTGCTGTGCAGGTTGGCGCGTATAATCTGGTGAATCCATGGGCTTGTAAGGAAATAATCGAGGAGTTGCCTGCTTTGTGCGATGAGCTTGGAATAGTTGATATAAAGACAATCATTGGGGCAGCACATTGAATTTAAAAATAACAATTGACTAATAAATTTTGGGTTCGATTTATCGTAGAGGACGAGATGAATAGCAGTAATAATGGAACTAGCGCATAGTAAGAGCTTGTTAGAAGTGATAAAAGGAGGGAATATGCAGAAGGATGTAATTATAGCACTTGATTTTCCAAGCCGCAAAGAAACTCTAGAATTTTTGGATTTGTTTGAGTCTGAAGAAAGAAAGCCGTTTGTAAAGGTGGGTATGGAGCTTTTTTACAGAGAAGGACCAGACATTATCCGAGAAATTAAGGAAAGAGGGCACAAAATATTTTTGGATTTGAAGCTACATGATATTCCGAACACTGTTGAGCATGCAATGTCGAACTTAGCTTTTCTCGGAGTGGACATGGTAAATGTTCACGCTCAAGGTACGATTGAGATGATGAAGGCCGCGAAAAAGGGTCTTGATGCAGGCTTTGAAAAATATTGTGGAGATGATAATTATGAGCTTGGAGATAAAGCTAGACCATTTTTGATTGCGGTAACTCAGCTCACATCGACAAGCGAGGAAGATATGCATAATGACCTTTTGATTGAGAAGTCGATGGTAGAAGCTGTTTTGCACTATGGAGAAAATGCGAAAAAAGCGGGTCTTGACGGTGTAGTTTGTTCGCCTCGTGAGGCTGAGATAATACACCGAAAATGTGGAGAAAGCTTTCTGACTGTAACTCCGGGGATTAGATTTGAGGGTGCCAAAAAGGACGATCAGGTTAGGATTACCAGCCCGGAAAAGGCAAAAGAGATAGGTTGCGACTTCATTGTGGTTGGAAGACCTATAACTAAGTCTGATGATCCAGTCAAGTCATATAAAAGATGTCTTAAAGATTTCGGAATTGAACTTAATAAGGAGCTTTCACACACTGGCAAAACTAGCAAATGTGATGAATTTGAGGCGGGGGTCTGCGGAACCTTAGAAGATATTTCCAGTGAAGTTGCTAAGGGCTTGCTAGAAATAAAAGCAGTATTTTTGCGACCAGAAGACCCTTTTACATGGGCGTCAGGAATAAAAAGCCCTATATACTGTGATAATCGGTTGATTTTGACGGCTCCTCATGTGAGGGACATAGTAGAGGATGCACTTGCACAGACAATAGAAAAAGAGTTTCCAGACTGCGAGGTTCTGATGGGTACAGCTACTGCCGGTATTGCACATGCTGCAATAGTGGGTGTAATACTCAATTTACCAATGGGATACGTCAGGGGCTCGGCAAAGGATCATGGAAGAACCAACAGGATTGAGGGCAGACTGGAAAAGGGTTCGAAGGTAGTCGTTATTGAGGATTTGATTTCGACGGGAGGCTCTTCCATAGAAACCGTTGAAGCTCTGAGGGAGGCTGGCGCAGAAGTGCTTGGCGTAATGAGCATTTTTACATATAAGATGAAAAAGAGTGTTGAAAGATTTGCAGAGTCAAAAGTCAAGGCGGTTAGTCTTGCAGACCTTGACAGCCTTGTAGATGTGGCGGCAAAGGGCGGTTATATAAACGATGGTGATGTGGCTAAGATTCTAAGGTTTAGAGATAATCCGTCCGACGAGTCGTGGATGAAATAATATCGTAAATTTTCAGATGCTTTGAGTAAAAACGAAAAATAAAATTTAAAAATATAAATGAAAGAGGAGACGAAACATGAAGGAAATCAGAAATTTAATTAACATTACAGATTTAACGACAAAAGAGATTGACTATCTAGTTAGGGTAGCCAATGATATTGTTGAAAATCATTCGTATTACGATGAGATTTGTAGGCATAGAAAGCTTGCTACTCTATTCTTTGAACCAAGCACAAGAACAAGACTTAGCTTTGAAGCCGCAATGCTCGAACTCGGTGGGAGCGTTCTTGGGTTTTCGTCTGCAAATTCAAGCTCCGCAGCAAAGGGAGAGAGCGTGAGCGATACCATAAGAACTGTCGGATGTTATGTGGACATTATTGCTATGAGGCATCCTAAAGAAGGTGCCCCTGTTGTTGGAGCTCAGAGAACTACTGTGCCTATAATAAATGCCGGTGATGGTGGTCATTTCCACCCAACTCAAACCTTAACTGATATCTTGACTATAAGCAGGAAAAAGGGCAGATTGGACAATATGACGATTGGCCTTTGTGGAGACCTGAAATTCGGCAGAACAGTTCATTCCCTTATCGAAGCTATGATGAGGTATGAGAATGTAAAATTCATTTTGATTTCCCCAGATGAGCTGAAAATTCCTGACTACATGAAGGAAAAAATGGACAAAGCAGGTGTTAGCTGGTCGGAAACTACGGACATAGAAAAAGCCATGCCGGAGCTAGATATTTTGTACATGACGCGTGTGCAGAAAGAGAGATTCTTCAACGAGGCTGATTATATAAGGTTAAAAGACAGTTATATTTTGAATCTTGAGAAGCTCGAAAAGGCGAAAAAGGATTTGACAATAATGCATCCTCTGCCAAGGGTTAATGAGATTTCTGTAGAAGTTGACGATGATCCTAGGGCATGTTATTTCTTCCAGGCGCTCTGCGGTAAGCACATAAGGATGGCGTTGATTCTCTTCCTCTTAGGTATTGAAAGGGAAGGCTTTGGGGAATAAGCATAGAATTAGTTATAAAGTCGAATATTAAATAAACGCATTGAGATAAAGAGTATATAAGGAGATGGAATATGAATATAGACGGTGTAAATACAGGGATAGTTTTGGATCACATCACAGCAGGAAAGAGCATGGAAATTTATGAGCTTCTGAAGCTTGACAAGCTAGCGTGCACTGTTGCAGTAATTCAGCACGTGGACAGCACAAAATACGGCAAGAAGGACATAATTAAGATAGATGAGGATATCCCTCTTGACATTGAGGTTCTTGGATATTTCAATAGCAATATAACGGTCAATAAGGTTAAGAATGGAAAGCTTGTGGAGAAGGTTCATCTCAAATTGCCAGAAACTCTAACAGACGTTATAAAATGCAAGAATCCGAGATGTATAACATCCGTTGAACAGGAGATAACTCAGAAATTTAAGCTTGTCAATCCCGAAAAGAAGACATACAGATGTGTATACTGCGACGCTGAATTCAGTGGAGAGAAGCTATAGAAAAAGCGAGTCAATCAGGATGTTGTTTTGGTAGATGGACTCAGCAAATTTGGATGCACCTAATTGCTCTATGATGAGGTTTGAATTTTCGGGAGAGGCTAATGCGACAATTGGCACAAGTGCTGCGAATATAATGAGTATTATAATACCACCGCGGACAAGTCCGAAGCAGAATCCACCGAATCCATCAAGGAAACCAATTGCACCTCCACGATATTTTTTGGACATGGCGAGGGTTATGATGCCACAAAATATTTTCGCGGCAAGCACGATGAGTAGAAAGGCGATAATGCCCATAAGAAGATCTGTGATTTTGTCTGCAACTGAGTGACCTATTGTTTCGGCAATGGCGTCCACAGGCTTTTTTAGAAAGGATAGGTAATCGCCTGCTTCACCGAATAGCTCGGAAATTTTTGCAAAAAGACTACCTTCCTTAAGCGTTGAAAAATCAAATAATTCAGGAAATCCAAGGAGGCCTCCATCGAGGTCTCCATCTTTTAGACTTGCACTACTTTTGAGAAATAGAATCTCGTTAATCTTTTCGTCGATATTGGCATTATCAATTATCCAGTTTTTAGCTGGTTCGTTGAATAGTATTCCTCCAATCGAACAAACAGCCCAGCTGAGCATGCTTACAAGAGAAATTACCATACCTTTTCTCATCGCCAAAAATGCGGAAACTAGGAGTATACAGATTAAAATAATATCAATTATCATAAATTTCGCCTCTAAATCGTTTATTAAAATAAATATAATATCAGAAAATAGTTAATCAAATAAGCAAGAGTAATAATATCATATTTGAATGCTAATATCCATGATTCACATCAATTACGTATTTTTCTCTGTGAACTTGTATGTTTTTCTGTGCAAAAATGTTGAAAAATGTATACAAGATATGTTAAAATTTATAGGCATATGAATTACGAAGAAAATTCTTTTTTTATGAGAGAGGCTTTGAAGGAAGCTGATAAGGCTGCCTCAATCGGAGAAGTACCGGTTGGAGCTGTCGTTGTGAGGGATGGAGAGATTATCGGTAGAGGATATAACAAGACCGAAGCTACTTCTCTTGCAACATGTCATGCAGAGATGGAAGCTATAGCGCAAGCGGCTGAATTCATGGAAAATTGGAGGCTGTCCGGTTGCTCTATTTATGTTAGCCTTGAGCCGTGCATTATGTGTGCTGGAGCAATTGTTTTGTCGCGAATGGAGAATCTGTATTACGCAGCAAGTGACCCTAAGTTTGGTGGATGTGGAAGCATATTTGATATACCAACGGAGCGAAGACTTAATCATAGGGTTAATGTAGTTGGTGGGATTTTGGCAGAGGAGAGTGCCGAGAAGCTCAAGAGCTTTTTTCGTGATATAAGAAGTAAGAATTTAATTGAGAATAAGAAGAAAACTAAGTAAACCGGAGGCGGAAAGAATGAAGAAAATTGGTGTAAGTATTTGTCTGGTGTTGATGATTTTGTTTGGTGGATTTGTGATGTCCTTTGCTGCAGATGACAGCTTGGAGATTGTAAACACGTATCCTGTTGATGGACAAAAAAATACAACTGTCGAGAATCTGAGTGTTAAGCTTAATTTTAACCAAAACGTGAGTGAGAAGGCAAATAGGGAAGCTAATAGTAAGGCTTTTGCAATCAAAGATAAGAAGGGCAAGAAGGTCCCTATTAGGGTAATGTATAACCCAAAGGATTTAAAACAAGTCATGGTAATTGCGGATAATCATGATGGAAGTAACAAAATAAAAGAAGACACCAATTATACTCTAAAGGTTTCGAAAACTTTAGTAAGCGATACGGGTGCAAGGCTCGGGCATGATGTTGAAATTAATTTTACTACAATGAATCAAAAGCGAAATACTATGATTTACATGGCTATGATGATCGTCATGTTTGTCGGGATGTTCTTCTTTACTTCTAGGAGTGCTAGGAAGGAAAGAGAAGCTGAACTTGATGAAAAGGATATCAAGGTAAATCCATATAAAGAAGCAAAGAGAACTGGAAAATCTGTTGAGGAAATTGTAGCAAAACAGGAAAAAGAGAAGGCTAAGCGGGCTGAAAAGGCTGAAAAGGCGAGAGCAAAAAGAGAAGCTGAAGAAGCAAGACTAGCTGAGCTTTATGGTGAAGAGGAGGAGCTGGCACCTGGACACTTTAAAGTGCATGGGCCTAGACCGATAAGTGCTGTAGGAGGAAAGACAGTTTCAGGAAGAAAGGCTTTAGCAGAGGCTAGAAGAGAGCAAGAAGAGCGCTGGGAAAAACAGGCTAAAAAGAGAAATAAAAAATGAAGAGCATAACGTTAGCATCATATGCCAAAATAAATATTTCGATTGATGTTGGCGAAGTGATGGACAACGGATATCACCCTGTTGACATGATAATGTGTCAGGTTCTATTGCACGATATTGTGCAGATGACTATTTTTCAGCACGATGAAAAAATTGATGAAAAAATTGATGAGAGAGTTTTACAAGAACGTCAGAATTTATCAATGCCTGAAATTGAGATAAGTGCTAACTGGCCCTTTGTGCCATGTGATGAGAGAAACATATGCCACAGAGCTGTTATTAGATTTTTAGAGAGATTTATAGAAACTGAAAGGCTTGAGAATAGGCTTCACAAAATACCTTACAGGGTTGAGATTGTACTTAAAAAAAGGGTGCCAGTTGGAGCAGGTCTTGGCGGTGGAAGTGGAAATGCTGCGGCGGTGATACATGGTTTTAATGCACTTCTTGGTACACATTTTTCGATGAGTGAACTTATGAAGATTGGAGCAGAGCTGGGAGCGGATGTTCCGTTTGCAGTTATGAATCAGGCAAAAAGTTGCAAGTCAGTTCCAGCCTATTTGAGAAATGATAAGTTGGCATGTGTATGTGCAAGAGCTACTGGAATAGGAACAAATTTGTCACCCGTAAGAATTCCACCAAGAGATATCATTCTTGTAAAACCGCCATTTGGAGTTTCAACGAAGGATGTATATAAGGGTATAGATTCTTGTGTGATTGAGAAACGCCCCAATAATGATGAACTTGTATCTATTATTGAGGAGTTGTCGCAGATTGATTCAGAAGCTGAGATTGATAAACTTGACAGAACAATTCTAATGGGACATACAAAGCTTGGTAAAAAACTCATAAACCAAAAGCTCGGAATAGATAAAAAAAGAGATGAACTGTGGGACAGAGCGTATGAACAGATGGTAAATGTGCTTGAGAATTACACCATTTCAAATTCTAAATTTTTGCAGAGATTGAAAAAACGTCTGGAGGGTGCAAGAGAAACAAGACATACGATGATGTCAGGTAGTGGACCAACGATTTTTGCAATACTTGATGATGTAAATAGGAAAAAAATATATTATCTAAAAAACAAACTGAGATTCAAGGGAAATGATGTCATAGTTACTGAGATACTTGATGGACGTTCAAGTGGGATTGCAAAAAAGAAAAAAAGAGGACTATAAAAATGATCATTAACGATAGCGGCGATAGTAATGGATATAGGTCACTGAGAGAGTCGGTATACAGCAAAATAAAGAAAAAAATTCTGATTGGCGAGGTGAAGCCAGGGACCAGAATTGTTGAAGTTACACTTGCAGAAAGTCTTGGCGTAAGCAGAACTCCTGTACGAGAAGCAATAAGGCAGCTTGAAAAAGAAGGCATGGTTACCGTGGTTGAGCCTAGACGAGGCTCCTATGTTTCAGACGTTTCCGTGAGAGATATGGTTGATATACTTGAAGTTAGGGGTGAGCTTGAGGCACTTGCAGCCGCTCTGGCATCTTCGAGAGCCACAGAAGAAGAAATCCAGGAGATGGAAAAAATTTCTGGAATGTACAGAGAAGCTATATATGAGAACAATACAGAGAACATTATCAAATATGACGAGTTATTCCACAAAAAAATCGTAGCTGCAAGCAGGAATAAATCTCTAATAGTTGTAAGCGAAACTATTCAAGACATGGCTCTTAGGTTCAGATATTTGTACTATGACGACTTTTCAAGATATGAGAACATGCCTTCAGAGCATAGGCATATATTGGATGCTATAAGATCTAAAGATGCAGAAAAGGCCAAGGATGTGGCATTGCATCATGTTGCTGATTTAAAGGAATTTGTGATTAGCGAAGGAGAACACGGATTTAAAAAGGTGTAATCGAATTGTTTATTTGATTGGATGATTATGTGGTTCCAACAAATTTATAAATATATCAGGATATGAAAAAGGTAGCTCTCGGCTTTCGAGAACTACCTTTTGTAATTATTTAGCTTTGGTTGTGCTTAATCACTTCTTTATAATCCTGCCCTCATATACTCTTGATATACTTTTTAAGGAAATTATTCACATAAGAATATGATTATTTTAAAATCATTCTATATCATTTTTGTCGGATAGCTTGACGGAGAGTTTAATTTGTTTTCCATCTCTTTCTACCACTATCTCAATTGTTTGCCCCACTTTATATCCGTTTATTTTTTTGACAAAGGCTTGGCTGTCATTTATTTTGTTGCCGTCAAGAGAAACAATTCGGTCTCCGACTTGAATACCAGCTTGATGTGCATTTTCTGTTAGGATTTTTGCTACATATACACCCGGCTTAGGAAGATTCATTTCTCTCGCCATGGATTCGTCGATAACATTGGAAATCATTATGCCTACTCGTGGCTGTGGTGGAAGCTTGCCATTCTTTATCATAGAGTCAATTATTGGTTTGGCTTTATCGATAGGTATTGCAAAGCCGATACCTTCAATGTTATTGCCTGAAGATTTTGCAACAACGATACCGATTAGATTTCCATAGTTGTCGAATAAGCCACCACCAGAATTACCAGGGTTTATAGAAGCATCGGTCTGGAGAAGCTCCAACTCTTTGCCGTCGATAGTAATACGTCTATTGAGCGAGCTGACTATGCCGGCTGTCGCTGTACCGCCGAGCTGACCTAGCGGATTTCCGATAGCAATGACGAACTGACCCATTTGAAGCTTACTGCTTTCTCCTAATTCGGCAGGCTTCAGCCCCGTAGCATTGATTTTTACTACAGCGAGGTCTGTTTCCGGATCACGACCTATTAGCTTTGCGTTATACGCCTTGCCATTTTTGAGAGTGACAGTAATCTTCTCAGCGCCTTCGATTACATGGTTGTTGGTAACGATGTAGCCGTTTTTGTTAATGATGACGCCACTACCCGCACCTTGCTTAACGAAGTTGTTGAGCCATCCATCTCTTGCGACTGACTCAGTGCGAATTTCAACCACTGATGGTGAATTTTTTGCTATTATCTCTTCGGCAGAAATAGCACTTTTACTGCTTTTTGCTATCGAATAAGTGGTTGGTGTAACACTTTCATTACCAAATCCTGCATCGTTAAGCTTTGGTATCAATATGCCGTTTATGAGTGAGGTTAATACTGCCGTTAGAATCATCGCTATGATAAGCCAAATTATGAATGCACGCTTAGAGATATATTTCTTGTTACTGAAGCCTAGAGCAGCAGCGTCGCTGTTAACTTGCTCATCTTCGTCATAATTGTAAGCTGCATCATTTGCATTTATTTCCTCAAAATCAACATCCTGATATTCGGGATTGTTGGAATCATTGTAGTAATCGTCGTTATAGTCGTTAAATTCTCTCATTTAGTACCTCCGTGTTAAATAGATTTTGTATGATGTAGAATTTTATCATGAGATTTATCAATAATCAAGTGACTAACTAGCGAGATGAAGACCGACCTTCGCCCAGAGCAGTATACACTTACAGCAATAATCAAGTGATACTGAGTTGAAAGTTTGAAGTGTAAAACTGTATAATTTTGTCAGGATTGAACTATATAATCTTATCGGATTGAACTGTATAATCTTCTTGGATTTCTATTCTTTTTTGCCATTTTGTGGTACAATATGTATTTGGAGATTTAGATTTAAATACAGAAATTTTAAGGAGGATATTTTTGACTATGGACGGTCGGGGACTGGCTATACCGGTTATTCTGATTATAATATTTTTAATTTTTTCGGCTTTTTTTTCAGCTACAGAAACGGCTTTTACTTCACTAAACAGAGTTAGACTTAAAAATAGAGCAAATGATGGTGATAAGAGAGCTAAGGAAACTCTTGAACTTTCACTTGATTATAACAAGCTACTTTCCACTATATTAATTGGGAATAATATTGTAAATATCGCATTAACAGCAACAGCAACGCTTCTTTTTATCAGGCTATACGGGTCTTATGGACCTACAATATCGACAGTGGTAACAACTGTTATAGTTTTGGTTTTTGGAGAAATTTCTCCAAAGAATCTAGCCAAAGAGTCGCCTGAAAAATTTGCAATGTTCGCAACACCTGCTACCCGGGGTTTTATGGTTGTGTTTACACCACTAAATTGGCTTTTCGGGCAGCTTAAAGTTTTATTATCAAAGCTTTTTAAAATTTCCCCTGATGATGGTATTACGGAAGAAGAAATCTTGACGATGGTTGAAGAAGCTGAAACTGAAGGTAGAATTGAAGCAGATCAGAGCGAGCTCATCCAAAATGCCATCGAGTTTAATGAACTTGAAGCATGGGATGTAATAACACCCAGGGTAGATATAGTAGCAATCGATGTTGAGTCAACAAAGAAAGAAACTGCCAAAATATTTGCTGAAACCGGGTTTTCAAGGGTGCCTGTATATGATGGTGATCTGGACAGGATTCTAGGCATACTTAACCAGAAGGATTTTCATAATTATGTTGATGGTTCAAAGGAAACCATCTCGGACTACATTAAACCCGTAATTTACGTAGCAGGTTCGATGAAGGCGGCTGTTTTGCTCAAGCGTCTACAGGTTAATAAGTCGCATATGGCCATAATTGTCGATGAATATGGAGGAACTGCAGGGCTTGTAACGATGGAGGATATTATAGAAGAGCTGATTGGAGATATATATGATGAATACGACGAAGAAGAATCATCAGATATAATCCAGTTGCAAGATGGCAGCTACAGAGTTATGTGTAGTGCAAATGTCGAGAAGATGTTTGATTATTTTGATGAAGAGCTTGAACTCGATGTCAATACAGTTAACGGATGGGTAGTATTACAGCTTGACAAGCTACCAGAGTCAGGAGATTCCTTTGTGTATGAAACCGATGGAAAAATCTTTAGAGGCAAGGTAACTAAGGCGGACGAGAAGAAAGCAATAGAAATTAATCTAAGGGTTGAAAATAAAGAAATTGATGAATAGGGGTTATATTTATAAATACAGAAATTGCCCTGATGACAAAAATATATTTTGTAGATACAAGGAGATGTGAATGGGAATATTAGGAAAAATTTTTATCGATTTTAATGAGCGTGAGGTTAAAAAGCTTGAGAAGGTTGCCGATAAGGTGATGGCCCTTGACGAGGAAATGCAGGCGCTATCAGATGATGAGCTTAAGGGGAAAACTCAAGAATTTAAGGATAGGTTGAATAATGGGGAAACTCTTGACGACATACTCGTTGAAGCTTTTGCGGTCTGCAGAGAGGGTGCCTACAGAAGCCTAGGAATGAAGCATTTTAGAGTGCAGGTCATTGGTGGTCTGGCACTCCACCAAGGTAGAATTGCGGAGATGAAAACTGGTGAAGGTAAAACGCTTGTTGCTACCTTAGCCGCCTATCTGAATGCACTTGAGGGCAAGGGTGTTCATGTTATTACTGTCAACGATTACCTTGCTAAGCGTGACGCAGAATGGATGGGCAAGCTATATAGTTTTCTTGGTCTGACTGTAGGATGTGTAATACATGACATTGATCCTGACGAGAGAAAAAAGGCTTATCAGGCAGATATAACCTATGGTACTAACAATGAATTCGGATTTGACTATCTTAGAGATAACATGGTTATTTATCGTGAGGATATGGTTCAAAGAGACCTCAACTATGCAATCATAGACGAGGTTGACTCCATTTTGATAGATGAAGCGAGAACTCCGCTGATAATATCCGGACAGGGCGATGAATCAAGCGAAATGTATATCAGAGCTGATTCTTTTGTCAAGGGTCTTAAGAGGGAGGATGACTATACTCTCGAGGAAAAAGATAAGCAGGTATCATTGACTGATGAGGGCGTTGTTAAGGCTGAAAACTATTTTGGGATAGAAAACTTCGGAGACCCTGAGAACATGGAAATAAACCATCATGTGTTGCAGGCTCTAAAGGCATATACTATCATGGAAAGAGACATCGATTACATCGTTAAAGACGGCGAAGTAGTAATCGTAGACGAGTTCACCGGGCGTTTGATGTTTGGAAGACGCTTCAGCAATGGACTTCATCAGGCAATCGAGGCTAAGGAGAGGGTCAGTGTACAGAGCGAGTCAAAGACCCTTGCAACTATAACGCTTCAGAACTATTTTAGGTCTTATCAAAAGCTTGCAGGAATGACTGGTACTGCTAAGACTGAGGAAGATGAATTTAGAGAAATTTACAACATGGACGTTGTAACTATACCAACAAATAAGCCAATTATGAGGGCAGACCTTGATGACTCTGTTTACAGTACTGAGGCTGCAAAATTTAAGGCTATTGCAAATAGAGTTGCTGAAATACATTCTACGGGTCAGCCTGTGCTTGTTGGTACAATTTCGATTGAGAAATCCGAGCTATTGAGCAAGCTTTTAAATAAAAAAGGAATCAAGCATAACGTTCTAAATGCTAAGCAGCATGAGCGAGAGGCAGAAATTATCGCGGAGGCTGGTAGAGAAGGAACTGTTACAATTGCCACCAATATGGCAGGTAGAGGAACAGACATATTACTCGGTGGAAATCCAGAATTCGAGGCCAAGAAGGCTATGAAAAAAGATGGCTATACCGATGAAGTAATCTCTTTTGCAACAGGCTTTACAAAGACCGATAACAAGGAACTGAATGATGCAAGGGATAAATTTAATAACTATCTTAATGAGTTTAAGCTTGAGAGAGAGCCAGAGCATCAGAGAGTGGTTGACTTAGGAGGACTTGTAATCATCGGTACCGAAAGACACGAGTCAAGGCGTATTGACAATCAGCTAAGAGGTCGTGCTGGACGTCAAGGGGACCCAGGGCAGACACAGTTTTTCATATCACTTGAAGACGAGCTGATGAGACTCTTCGGCGGAGAAAGAATGCAGTCAATTGTCGATAGGGTTGGGCTTGATGACGAAGCAATTGAAGCAAAGATGCTTTCAAGGTCAATAGAGGGCGCACAGAAAAAAGTTGAAACTAAGAACTTCGGAATAAGAAAATACGTTCTGCAATATGATAATGTTATGAACAAGCAAAGACAAATCATATACGATCAGAGACGCAGGGTTCTTTTTGATGAAGAGATGAAGGAAGCAATTCTCGACATGGCGCATGAACTGATTGACGAGATAGCAACGCCTATAACACTGGAATCCAAATTCCCAGAGGAGTGGGATCTTAAGACTCTTGAGAAGAACCTTCTCAGAATTACCGAAAAATTTGCAGGCAGTGTAGACTTCACCTCAGAAGAGATAGACGAGCTTGATACCGAAGGACTTAAAGAATATCTTTATAATGAGTTCGACAAAATATACAACGAAAAGGAAGAAGAAATTGGCATCGAGAAAATGCGTGCTGTAGAGAGAATGATTCTACTCAGGGTTGTAGACAATATGTGGATGGATCATATAGATGCCATGGACCAGCTTAGGACTGGCATAGGTCTTCGCGGTATAGGTCAGCAGGATCCAGCTGCTGCGTACTCACATGAGGGGTTCGATATGTTTGAACAGATGATTGCAGAAATTCGCGAACAAACTGTTAAATTCTGTTGTAATGTAAGCCTGCAGACTGAATCAGAGAGAAAATCTGCCGTAAGAGAAAGCCATGAAGTGAAGAAAGATTATGTGGATGATGATGTTGAAGATGGCGAAGAAACAAAACAGATGCCTATCAGAAGGGATGCCCCTAAGATAGGTCGAAATGATCCTTGTCCTTGTGGCTCCGGCAAAAAATATAAGAATTGCCATGGAAAAAATAAATAATTTACACTGATAAAATCTACCATTAAGATGAAAAATGTGTAAAAAAACTAGAATAATATTTTGATGACAAGGGGTGCTCGGCACCCCTTAAGGTTTAAATATAAGAAGTTAAAGGAAGTTAATAAATAAGGAGATTCAATGAACTCAGTTGATTTGGTTCAGTTAGATGATGTCAAACAGCATATTCCAGAGCTTTCGTCCAAGATGAAAGAGGTTTGCCAATTTCTCAATCCTGATGAAAAAAAACAAAGGATTAAGGAGCTTGCAGATGAAACCCTTAAGGAAGGCTTCTGGGATGACCAAGAGAAGGCTCAAAGCATTCTGAAAGAAAAAACCTCTCTGGAAAGCAAAGTATCTGAGTACGAAAAAGCAAAATTAGAACTTGAAGATTTACCGGAGCTTATTGATATGACAGTTGAACTTGGTGAAGAAGACGCGGTGAAATCAATAGTCGAGAGCTACCAAAAAATAAACGATGCGATAGAAAAATTGACACTCGAAACACTTCTTGATGGCGAATATGACTCAAACAATGCTATTTTGTCGATTCATGCAGGTACAGGAGGGGTCGATGCAATGGACTGGGCCTCAATGCTTTTGAGAATGTATCTGAGATGGGCAGAGGACAATGGCTTTAAGACAACGATTGTCGATTATCAGGACGACACCGAGGCAGGCATCAAAAGTGCGACAGTCATCGTAGAGGGTGAGAACGCATATGGATATTTGAAAAATGAAAAGGGTACCCACAGACTTGTCAGGATTTCTCCATTTAATGCTGCTGGAAAAAGGCAGACAAGCTTTGCAGCGGTTATCGTTATGCCGGAAATCGACAATGATGTTGATATTGAAATTTCACCTGACGACATAAGGGTTGATACATTTAGAAGTAGCGGAGCTGGTGGACAGCATGTAAATAAGACGGATTCAGCTATCAGGATTACACACATACCTACGAATATAGTTGTATCGTGTCAGAATGAGAGGAGCCAGCACCAAAATAGAGATATGGCGATGAGGATTCTAAAATCGAGACTTGCCGAGCTGGCGCATGAGCAGCACAAGGAAGATATGAGGGAGCTTCAAGGCGATTTCAATCTTATCACATGGGGAAGCCAAATAAGGTCATATGTTTTTCAGCCATATACCATGGTTAAAGACCATAGAACGGGTGCTGAAGTCGGTAATATTTCAAAGGTAATGGATGGCGACCTCAATTATTTTATCAGGGAAAAATTAAAGCAGAAGGAGGCATAGCAGAATGCAGCAGATAATAGAAATTCTTGCAAAAGAATTTAGCTTGAGCGTAGCTCAGGTCGAAAAGACGGTGAATCTTATAGACGAGGGCAATACAATTCCATTTATTGCAAGGTATAGAAAAGAAGTAACGGGTGGACTTTCGGATAATGTGTTAAGAGATATGGACGAAAGACTTAAGTATCTGAGGAATCTTGAGGAACGAAAGGATGAGGTTATCAGGCTGATTGATGAGCAGGGCAAGCTTACGGACGAACTCAGGAAGGATATTGAGGATGCAACGGTTCTGCAGAGGGTTGAGGATTTATATAAACCATATAAAAAGAAAAAAGCTACGAGAGCATCTAAAGCTAGGGAAAAGGGACTAGCTCCTTTGGCTGATATAATTCGAGCGCAAAGTCCACAGGATAAGAGTCTTGAGGAGATAACAAAACCATTTATCGACCCAGAGAAAGAAGTAAATACGCATGATGAGGCTGTTCAGGGAGCGAGTGATATTATTGCGGAGGAAATTTCAGAGGATGCGGATTTGATTGAAAAGCTTCGTGAAATGACATACGAAGCGGCTGTTTTGTGCACTGAAGCAGTTGATTCTGAGGAAAAATCCGTTTATGACATGTATTACGATCGCTCTGAAAGGGTTAAGGATGTACCGAATCACAGGATTCTTGCGATAAACCGCGGAGAAAAAGATAAAAAGCTCAAGGTCAAGCTTCAAATGGATGAGGAGCAGGTTGCATTTGAGATTGGAAAAGCTTATATCAACAAGGAGCCGAATATTTATACAGAGCTTATGGATGCAGTGGTTAGGGATAGCTATAAAAGGCTGATTGCACCGTCTGTTGAAAGGGAGATAAGAAATACTTTGACAGAAAGAGCTGAAAAGGACGCTGTTAAGGTCTTTGCTAAAAACACCGAAAAACTTTTGATGGCTGCACCTGTAAAGGGCAAGAAAATTATAAGCATCGACCCGGGTTATAGAACTGGATGTAAGGTTGCTGTGCTGGGAAAGACGGGTAAGTTACTTGCGTACACGACGATATACCCTACAAAGCCGAAAAGTGATATTGCGGGTACGGAGAGAGTTCTGAAAAAGATAATAGATAAATTTGGCATCGACATTATCGTAATAGGAAATGGTACAGCCTCAAGGGAAACAGAGGAGGTTGTTGCGGACTTCCTTTCCAAGAATGATTACAACATTCAGTACACGATAGTGAATGAAGCGGGGGCGTCTGTGTATTCTGCCTCTAAGCTTGCAGCCGAGGAATATCCTGACCTTGATGTTACGACAAGAGGTGCGATGTCACTTGGCAGGCGATTGCAGGACCCGCTTGCAGAGCTTGTTAAGATCGATCCGAAGCACATAGGCGTTGGACAGTATCAGCACGACATAAACCAGAATTTGCTCGACGGAGCGTTGCTTAATGTAGTCGAGGACTGCGTTAACAGGGTCGGAGTGGATTTGAACACAGCGTCACCATCTCTGCTTTCATATATTGCTGGGATTAATATGGGAATTGCAAAGAATATTGTCGCTCAGAGAGAAGAGGAGGGAGCTTTCAAGAACAGAAAACAGCTTCTCAAGGTTAAAAAGCTTGGTGCAAAGACGTATGAACAGTGTGCAGGATTTATGAGAATTTCAGGTGGAGATGAGCCGTTAGATTCAACCTCGGTACATCCAGAGAGCTATAAGGCATGTGACAAGCTGCTCGGTATTTTGGGAATCGATAAAACATCGGTTACGAAGGGCGGTGTGCAAGGTATTGACGATATGATTTTGTCATTGACTGGCGTAAATACAATGGAAAAAGCGGTTGCAAAACTGTCGCCTGAGCTTGAAATAGGAGAAATGACTTTAAGTGATATCATTTCTGAACTAAAAAAACCCGCTCGAGATCCTAGAGACAGTGCACCACCTGTGATATTCAGAAAAGACGTTACAAGCTTTGAAGATTTGAAGACAGGAATGATACTTGATGGAACGGTAAGAAACGTAGTCGATTTTGGAGCTTTTGTTGACATTGGTGTCAAACAGGACGGACTTGTACATGTTTCAGAGTTTTCGGAACAATTTGTTAAAAATCCACTTGAAGTTGTTTCGGTTGGCGATAACGTAAAAGTCAAGATAATCGAAATCGACCGTGAGAAAAACAACATTGCTCTATCAATGAAGGGTCTAAACAAGCTTGCAATAAGTGCGGATTCAAGAACTAGAGGCACAAAAAATCAAAAGGGAAAAGGACGAGCAGATAGAAATCGAAATAATGACAATGTAAGGCAAGAAGTTCCTAAGGATGGAGCAAGACTGAAAAGCTTAAAGGACTTGAAAAAAGCCATGAGGAGAGGATAAGCATAATGAACAAAACAACATTTTTGTTTGACTTTGACGGGACCTTAGCAGATACCAACAAAACAGTAATTAATTCATGGCATCATACTTTTAATTATGTTCATGGAGCTTTAGGGGATGAGGACTGGATAATAAGCACATTCGGAGAACCGCTTTGGGTTTCAATGGAAAAAGCCTTTCCTGGCATGGATATTGATGAGCTGATAGGCATATATCGCTCCTATCAAGAAAAACATTTCAAAGAAGAAACAAAGGCTTTCCCTGGCATGGTTGATGTAATTAAGGAGCTTAAATCGAGAGGCAAAAAGATTGGCATTATAACATCTAGGCTTAGGAATACTACCAAGGAAGGATTAGAGGCATTTGGAATAATGGATTGCATTGACGCGATGGTTTGTGCTGGCGACACAAGTGAACATAAACCGCATCCCGAGCCTGTACTTCTTGGCCTTAAAAAACTTGGAGCAAAGGCTTCTGAAGCTGTTATGATTGGTGATTCAAGCTTTGATATTATATGTGCAAATCGTGCAGGGGTAACATCTGCCCTTGTGGATTGGGCAATAGCTGCCAAATATAGCAAAGATGATATTAACTTATCTCAGAATGGGCATGAGGAAGAGTATCCTGATATTTTAATCCAATCCCCCTCTGAAATCCTGAATTTGGGATAGTTTTATGGTGGAAAAAATGATAAATGTGTTCTATGGCAGAGAAAATCTCAATAAAGAAGAGTTCATTTATAATCGAATTTTTGAGAAAAATAAGAGAAGTATTGTTATAGTTCCAGATCAATATGGACTGGAAGCCGAAAAGGCTGCCTTAAAATATGCTAGAGAATATAGGGATGCTCAATGGATAGAGAAAAAAAGCCAGAATATGCTCTCTTCGCAAATCTCACTGATTAATGTCGAAATTAAAACTTTTTCGAGGCTGATGCATGATGTATTTAATGAGCTTGGCGGTCTAAACACAATTTATGTTGATCGCGTCGGCAGAGAAATTATTTTGTCGAAGGTGCTTCGAGAACTCGATTACAAAAAGATGCATGTGTTTGCCAATCAGATAAGGAAGCCTGGGTTTGCAAAGGTAATTGGAGATTTTATATCGCAGGTTAAGCTTGAAAATCTCTCTCCTAATGATATAGCTAAGATGGCTGAGCTTTCGAGGGATGAAATCGAACTCTATGGTAAGCTCGCAGATTTAGCTGTGATATTCGAAGCGTACGAAAAGGCCCTTAAGGGGACCTTCAGTGATAATGAGGATAGATATAACGGATTTATAAACAAAATAGAGGCATCAAAATATCTTTCGTCTGTGGATTTCTGGTTTTACGGCTTTGATAGCTTCACGGGTAAGGCATATAAGATAATCGAAGGTCTCGCCAACAAGGCTAAGAATTCTAAGGACGGATCAACCCTTAATTTTGTGATAAATTACGACGGTGGCAAGAGAGAACATTTATTTAAAGCTGGACAGATAATCATTTCAAGGCTAGAACGGATTCAGGGGATTGATTCAAACAGGGATATTCGCATATCCCAAATAGGCGATGAATATGGAATACAAAAGGCTGATGATTTAAAACACCTTGAAGAAAATCTATATAAGCTAAGTCCTGACCAATTTAACGGTAAGAGGGAGAATATAAGGATAATAAAAGCGCAAAATGCTTACTACGAGGCTGAAGCCTGTGCGGCACACATAAGAAAACTCCTCAGAGAAAGAAATTTCAGAAAAAGGGACATAGCAATATTGTGCAATGACGGAGATAGTAGGATTTCAATATTGAAACGTATTTTGCAGGACTATGACATTGAGCTTTTTGTTGATTCCAGAAAGCCTATTTCTAAGGAACCATTTGTACGATATCTTATCTCAGCTTTTGACGTAATTGGGAAAAAATATTCCACGTACTATGTTATCAATTTTATCAAAAATCCATTTTCGACTGTATTTCATGACGATTTAGCTGTTGAAAAGCTCGACGCTTATGCTAGAAGACATAAAATACGGGGGAACATGTGGAAAAAGGATTTTATTTATTTTGAATCCACGTTGCCAAGGAAACAACAAAATAGCGAATCCATAGACAATGAAAAACGCAAAACTATTGCAGAGATAAATAATCTCAGAAAGAAAGCGATTGAGCCATTATTACAGCTAGAAAACATAGTGAATATCAGCAGAAAGAATAAGGCTACAGTCAGAGCTTTTGCCGGCAAATATTTTGCTTATTTAAAAGAAATTGCAAACTTAAACAATCTTGAAAACGACGTATTGTGGAAGTCAATTGTTTCTACGATGGATCAAATAGTGGAATTGATTGGAGATGAAAGGTTTGAGCTTGACATATTCCGAGAAGCATTTTTCACAGGTCTGGAAGCCGTAACAGTAGGTAATACACCGCCGTCTGTTGACGATTTACTCGTTGGATCAACGCAAAGAACAAGAACTGGACCAATCAAGTCACTTGTTGTCCTAGGGATGAATGAGGGGCTTATACCTAAGCAAAACGAGCAAGAGAGCTTGATAACAAAATACGAACTGTCACTTGTTGAGAAACAAAATAGTGATTCTGAAGATACTGATTCTATTTTCTCTGGATTGATTGCAAAGACTGAGAACTTAGATAGAGAAGAAAGACTGGCTATTTATAGAAACTTCTCAAAGCCTACCGAAGATATTTGGATAAGCTTCATATCTAACAATCTAAAAGGAGAAGAGCAGTTACCTTCTGAACTTATTGATGACTTTAATAAAATGTTTGGTGAAAAAACTGATGACAAATCTATGTTCACAAGCATTGTGGAGAAATCACCTGTTTCGAAGAAGGATTATATTGTTGAGAGCCCTCAAGGAGCTTTAACAAATTTAGCAAGATTCTATTCTCTAAACAATTCAGAGAATATTACACCAGAACTAGCCGCAGGTGAAGTGTGGATTGAAGAATTCAAGAATTATAGGGATGCTAATGCTATCAACATGAAATTAGGTGCATTAGATATTTTGAAAAATGTCAGAGATTACGAATATGTAGAAGAGCCACTATCTCGGGATTTGATAACAAAGCTGTATTCATCTGATAGGTATAAGAATGAGAACGAAGCAATAGAAAAACTTGGCTCAGAAGAAAAATCTAGTTCAGATGAAAAATTCGGCTCAGACGAAAAATATGGCTCAGATGAAAAATCTGATTCAAATGTCATCGGTAAGACAGCTGATGCTCCGTTAAGACTATCGCCATCCAAATTAGAGCAGTTTAGCCGTTGCCCGTACAAATATTTTGTTAATTTCGGATTAAAACCTGCAAGTAATGAGCCGATAGAATACAAAAACACAGACATTGGAACCTTTATGCATGATGTTATGGAGAAGTTTTGCCTTTGGGCAGATGACGGAAACAAGTGGGTAGAGCTTAAATCCGAAGATGTTCATGCAAAGATTGATGAGTTTGTTGATGATTTTTCTGAGAGAAATCTCAGTCTGTTATTTCCCCAGACTGGCCAGGAAAGATATATAACTGAGCGAGTGAGAGGCGTCGTGAGAAGGGCGGCAGATACGCTTCATTCTTTCCGCAAGACGGGGAATATAGACCATAGCGAGTATGAGAAGGGCTTCAAGTATCAAATCTATGGGACGGACGAAAAGCCTGCTGCTACAATTCATGGGTTTGTGGACAGAATTGATTATATGAATGTTAATGAGGAGCAGATTTTTACAATAATAGATTACAAAACTGGTGAAAAAAGCTTTAAGGGCAAGTACATTGAGGGTGGATATGATCTACAGCTATTCATCTATGTGGCTGCAATTGAAGCTGAAGCAGATGAGAAAAACGGCGATTCCGGCAATTTGAAAGCTATGGGCGCGTTCTACATAAACTTAAATGATGAAAATAGGAATAATCGCGATGGTGAATTCAAGATGAATGGCGCTGTGGTTGAGGAAATCGGCGAAATAATAGGAAAGAACTATGCAAAGCTAATTTCAAGAGCAAAAGACAAGTCATATCCTGCGGCGAGCATGAGCAAGGAAGAATTTGATAAGTACAAAACAGATGTGGCTCACCAGGTAACAGAACTATGTCACTCAATAATGGAAGGTGATGTTGCAATAAGGCCGCTTAAGATAGATGCAGAGGCAGACGCATGCAAGTATTGTGAGTTTGGAGATATATGCAGGTACAGCAGTTATTACAACAAGGTTTTAGTAGGGTAGCTTCTGATAGATATTGCATATTTAAGGATTTCTGATTAAACATTTTAAAAGTTCCGATTGAGATATTGTTAGAAGTTAGGAGTTCCGATTAAGCTATAATCTTGACAATGCTAGGCGGAACACTTAAAATGTAAAAGAAGGTGCTTCCGTAGCTCAGTTGGTAGAGCAGCTCATTCGTAACGAGCAGGTCGCTGGTTCAAGCCCGGTCGGGAGCTCCATTTTTATCTTTTTAATCCTAATACACATTATACTTTTGAAGAATTTAATTTAAAAATTTGATTTAAGAATTTGATTTGGAGGATGAATATGAACAATATTCCTACACCGCATATTACAGCCGGAATGGATGACTTTGCTGATACAGTACTGATGCCAGGGGATCCGCTTAGGGCGAAATTTATAGCAGATACATTCCTTGAGGATGCTGTTCTTGTAAATAACGTCAGAGGTGTGAACGGGCATACAGGATTTTATAAGGGTAAGAGAGTTTCAGTTATGGCTTCTGGAATGGGAATGCCATCTATGGGCATATATTCGCACGAATTATTTAATTTTTATGATGTAAAGAATATTATACGAATAGGTTCTGCAGGTGGGATCGGCGAGAATGTTAAACTCAGGGATATAGTCCTTGGCTCAGGTGCGTGTACCAACTCAAACTATGCAAAACAGTATGGCATACCAGGCACATTTGCTCCGATTGCAAGCTTTGATCTTTTGAAAAAAGCAGAAGCGAAGGCTACAGAAATGGGGATAAACGTTCACGTTGGCAATGTTTATTCGTCTGATACATTTTACGATGCAGGCCGTCCTTTAGGACAGTGGAAAGACATGGGTGTTTTGGCTGTGGAGATGGAAGCAGCAGCCTTGTATATGGAAGCAGCAAGAGCAGGTAAAAATGCTTTGTGTATATGTACTATCTCAGACAACCCTTTCACGGGCGAAGGGTGTTCAGCAGCTGAAAGGCAGAATACATTTACTCAGATGATGGAAATTGCTCTTGAAATTGCTTAATTTCATAATAAGTATTTTGTTATAAATTAATATGAAATAATTTGGATTCTACCGTTTCTGCCAATGGGTGAGAATCCATTTTTGCTATTTGTCTATAGAGCCAGACAGAGAAAGGAATGCATGAATAGTCAAGATAAACCGCTTATAATACTCGCTTCTGCATCGCCTAGAAGAGTTGAAATTTTAAAGAATCATGGTATTAAGCCGATTGTCATGCCATCAAATGCGAAAGAAATTTTGCCATCTGATCTTGCTATAACCAATCTTCCGGAGGATGAGCAGGAGGAAGTTGACAGGAGAGCCGTGGAGTATTTGGCAGAGCTTAAGGTCAAGAATGTAGCAGATTTAATAATTTCAAAAGGCGATGAATTTCAATCAGAGCAAATAATAATCATTGGGGCAGACACAATGGTATTCAAGGGAGAAAAGTTAGGCAAACCTAAAGATAAGGATGATGCTTATAGAATGATAGATTTGCTGCAGGGTGATAGACATAAAGTAATCACAGGAGTTGCAATGCTCAGGCTTGCTTTTAATAATGCTTCGAAAAAGCTTGAAATAAATAGTAAAGATGTTTTCTGCTGTGAAACGATAGTAAGCTGCTATAAGATGACGGAAGAAGAAATAAATGAATATGTAAATATGGATGAACCATACGACAAAGCAGGCGCTTATGCCATCCAAGGCTATTTTCAAAAATACATCGAAAAATACGAAGGTGACTTTGAGAATGTGATGGGATTACCATATTTTATGATTGAGGATAAGCTAAAGGGATGCAATAAATAGTCACAAAATATCCTAATAGAAACGATGATGTGAATACTTATAGCTAAAAGGACAGGTGATAGAATGAATAACAAAAAATATGAGGGAGTGTTATACCCAACAAGAGATGTCTCAGATATCAAGGAAATGCTTAGGGTTTCATCGAGATTGCACAAAAATAAGGCGGCATATCTTGTTAAAGATATTCCAGGCACTGATTTCAGACCGATTACATTTGGTCAGCTCAGAGAAGATGTGGACGCTCTTGGGACGAAATTGCTTGACATGGGTCTTAAAGGCAAGAAAATTGCAATAATAGGAAATGCGAGATATAACTGGCTTTTAACATATTTTGCTGTAATCTGTGGCGTCGGAATTATAGTGCCTCTCGATAGGAATTTGCCACCTAATGAAATCGTTAACCTTGTTAAGAGAGCAGACGCTTCTGCGATTGTGTTTGACAAGAGTACCCAAAAAAGAATAATGGACCTGATTGATGGCGATAATATTGGTATAGAGTACTTTATTTCAATGAGCGCAGAAGAAGATCAGCAAACTGAGCATAATACGATATATTCTATTAACAATCTAGTTAGTGATGGAAAAGTTCTTGTTCGAGATGGAGAGCGAGAGTATGTTGACATGGATGTAAATCCAGATATTATGTCAGTTCTGCTCTTTACTTCAGGCACTACAGGAGCTTCAAAGGGTGTTATGCTTTCTCATAAGAATTTATTAGGCAATGTAGTCAATATGTCGAAATTTGTATCTGTCCCTGACGACAAAATTGTTTTGTCGATATTGCCGGTACACCACGTGTATGAAATGACGTGCACATATTTGACATGCCTGTACCAAGGTGCTACGGTTGCCATTTCTGAAGGATTTAAATATATTCAAAAGAACCTGTCGGAGCTGAATGCGTCTATTATTCTCGGTGTTCCGCTGATATTTGAGAAAATGCATAGATCGATTTTCAGAAAGGCTGATGGTAGGGGAGATGCCGAGAGACTTAGAAAGGCTATTGATCTTTCAAGAAAGATGGGGCTTTATAAGAACAAAAGAGTGATCCAAAGGATGTTTAAGCCTATTCATCAGATGCTCGGCAATAATATTCACCTTCTAATTGCAGGCGGCGCAGCATCAGCTCCTAAGATTATCGAGGATTTTGAGGCTATGGGATTGCCTATGATTCAAGGCTATGGAATGACAGAGTGCTCACCTATTATTGCCGTAAATCAAGATAGATACAGCAAGGCGGAATCTGTTGGGAAACCGCTTCCAAAGCACGAAGTGCGCATCGTTGAGGAAGATGAATTTGGTGTTGGTGAAATAATCGTCAGAGGGCCGTCAGTGATGCTTGGATATTATGAAGATGAGGAAGAAACCGAAAAAGTTCTAAGAAACGGGTGGCTATATACAGGCGATTATGGATATTTTGATGATGAGGGATTCCTATACATAACAGGTAGAAAGAAAAATGTAATTGTAACAAAGGGTGGCAAGAATATTTTTCCTGAAGAAGTTGAGCAATTGATTCACGAGAATAAGCTGGTTGAAGAGGTTATGGTTCACGGCGTTGAAGATGAGAGAATTGGCAATGTTGCAATTACAGCAGATATCTATCCAAACTATGACCTTCTTAAGGAAACCCAAGGTGAATTGACTGAGAGTGAGATTTATCACCTGTTTAAGGAATATATGGACACTATAAATGGCATGATGCCACCATATAAGCATATTAGGAGAATTAATATAAGAAAGACACCTTTCGAAAAAACTACATCGGGGAAGATAAAGAGATTCAAGGCTGGTGTGAACGCAAATAGTGGAGATGGAGAATCCTTTGACTATATGAAGACCAAGAAGAGAGCTGAGAATCGAGCACTTGAAAAGATAAGGCAGATTCAAATAAATAATGACCCTGTGGTTCGCTATAGGGATTCAAGACCTGTAGTAAATCTTAAGTCTATGATTGAATCAAGCGTTGCAAAGCATGGGGACAATGTTGCGTTGATGCAAAAATTTGATGAATCTCAGCCTTACGGAGAATTAACATACAAAGATATTATGGCGCATATCAATGGTCTTGGGACAGCACTTATAAACCGCGGGCTCAAGGGAGAGAAGATTGCAATAATCGGAGAGAATTGCTACCAATGGATAGTAACATTTTTGGCAGTTGCATCGGGTGTGGGAGTGATAGTTCCTGTAGATAAATCTCTCGACTCTGAGCAAATTTCAGAGACATTGAAGAAGGCTGATGTTAAAGCTTTGATTGTTCAAGATAAATACGTTGAAAAAATCTCAACAGAAAATGAGCTGTGGGAGGTTATAACCTTTGAAAAATACAATATGGAGGGCGACGCATTCTCTAAAGTAGTTAAGGAGGGGATGAATCAGCTTGCTAAGGGGGATCGTCAATATATAGATGCCCGTATAGATTCATCGGAGCCTGCTGTTTTGTTGCGAATTGATTCTGAATATGATGACAGCTTCAAGCTTGCAATTCTGTCACACGGCAACCTGATGGATAATGTCATGTCGGCGCCAACAATTGTAAAGGTGAACCAGTGGGATGTTTTCTTTTCTGTGCTGCCGCTTCATTTGGCATATGAGATAGCTTGTGGATTTTTGATACCGCTCTATAAGGGGGCCGCTATTGCTTTTGGTGACAATCCTTCTGACTCGAATGAGCTAAGAAATAATATGCAGGATGTTAAGCCTACAGTCATCATTGCGATGCCGTCAATAATTGAAAGCATGAGGAGGAGGCTTGTTAAGGAAACTATTCGAAATAGCAACGAAGTTAAACTGAAAAGATACATGTATGCTAACAAATATTTTAAACGAGTTGGCCTAAGTCTTCCGAATAAATTTGAGACTGAAATGAAGCAATACTTTGGCGGAAATCTTAGACTAATTGTATCTGGTGGGGGAAATTTAAATGATGACTCGCTTGAATTTCTGCAAAACATGGGGATTTTGACCATACAGGGCTTTGGTGTTCCAGAGTGCTCACCTATTATTGCTATCAATCCCGATGTTGAGAAAGATATAAAGAACAAGTCGGTAGGACATATTCTGCCAGGATACAGTGTTGCTATAAGAAACAAGGACGAAGACGGATATGGCGAAATATGGGTCAGCAGCGACTCTGTGATGCAGGGATACTATAAGGACGAGAAATTAACTGCAGACGCACTTGTTTCTGGATGGTTCAATACAGGTCATATCGGCATGCTTGATGTGAATGACTTCCTATATGTAAGAGGCAATTCACAAAACATAATTAGAATGGCAGGAAAGGAATTTTATCCAGAGGAAATTGAGGCAAGAATCAACAGTCTTCAGTGCATTAAGGAGTCGATGGTTTGGGATGAGGCTTCGTATATAGATGAGGATATTTCGGAAGAAACTGCTTACGATCAAAAAAGTAACAAGCATGAAAGCAACAAGCATGCACATAGCCAAAACAAAATAATTGCAACTGTTGTAATGGACAATCTTGAAGTAAGCGAGATGATAGGAGATAATCCAACCAAAGAGCAGCTTCACGAGCTTGTTTGGGACGGTATCGACAAAATAAATGAAGATATGCATAGTGAAGCACGAATCAGAAAAATAATAATAAGAGAAGAACCCCTTGCCAGAACTTCAGCAAGACATCTCATTAGAGTAGGGAATGTAAATAAGGAGGGCAATAAGTGAATAAGAGATACCCTAGACTGGAAATAAATCTTTCAGCACTTAGTCACAATGTTAAAGAAATTGTCAATGCATGTGCTGAGCAGGGAGTAGCCGTTACGGGTGTCATAAAAGGCGTGACGGGAATACCAGAGGTCACCAAGGTTTTTGCAGATGGCGGCGTAGAAATAATCGGCTCGTCTAGACTTGAACAACTAAGGGACGCGAAAGACTACGGCATAGAAAAACCTTTGATGATGCTCAGAGTGCCCATGTTAAGTGAAATTGAAGAGGTAGTTTCTCTCTGTGATTACAGCCTTAACAGCGAAATTTCTGTGCTTAAGGCATTGAACGAGGAGGCAGCAAAACAGTCAAAGAAGCATTCAGTAGTGATGATGGTGGACCTCGGCGATCTTAGAGAAGGCTTTTGGGATAAGAGCGAATTCATAGATGCTGTGCTAAGAGTTGAAAATGAAATGGACTCGCTATATCTTGCTGGTATCGGCATAAATGTCGGTTGCTACGGCTCCATTCTTCCGACGGTGGAAAAGCTTGAGGAATTGGCAGAACTTGCAAATATCATTGAGGCTAAGATTGGGAGAAAATTAGATATTGTCTCGGGTGGGGCGACATCTTCTGTGATGAGAATTATAGACAAGAATATTCCACAAGGCATCAATTCACTGCGAGTGGGGGAAGCTATTTTGTTGGCTCGTGATCTATGGCTATACTATGGGTACAATGTGGATAATCTGAGAAAGGACGCATTCACGTTGAAGGCGGAGGTTATAGAGGTAAAGCTGAAGCCGTCGCACCCACAGGGTGAAATCGGTGTCGATGCTTTTGGGAAAAAGCCAGAATATATCGATAGAGGGATCAGAAAGAGAGCACTAATTGCAGTAGGTAAAGTCGACTACGGTGATCCTGCAGAGCTATTCCCTAAAGCTTCTGGCATTGAAATCATTGGCGCATCAAGCGATCACACTATTTTGGACATTGAAGCATATGACGGTGAGCTTAAGCCGGGAGACATCCTCGAGTTTGACATTAACTATGCATCACTTGTGTATTTGACGAATTGCAGGAATGTGCGAATCGCATTTCGTGAGGATTAAAATAAGGCTATAGCAATCTCACTGGCTTTAAACAAAGGGTAGTTCAATGGGTTAGATTGAGAAATAGCTTGAGAAATAATCACATTAGAATACTAGAGAGAAATAATTTGAGAAATAATCACATTAGAATACTAGAGAGAAATAATTATATTAGATTGATATATCATTGACAAAATAACTGTTTTGGAATATACTATTTCCTTAGAAACTGCCGTGGACGCTATAAATGTTGACACGGTGGTTTTTGACAATTATTTATTTTAAGGAGAATTTATAATGCCTGATGAAGTTTTGATGACCCAGGAGGGTTTTGATAAATTAGTATCGGAAAGAGATGATCTGGTTGCTACCAAGCGTTCAGAGGTTTCCGAGAAGTTAAAAGATGCAAGATCATATGGAGATCTATCAGAGAATGCAGAATTTGATGCAGCAAAGGATGAACACCTCTGGGTGGAGACACGCATAAAGGAACTTGATGATTTACTAAAAAATGCAAGAGTTGTAGACATAGATAAGCTTGCTGAAGATTCGGTATATGTTGGACTTTATGTTAAGGTCAAGGACGTACTAACAGGAGAAAATGAAGTCTACTCTATTCTTGGAGTAACAGAGTCAGATCCGTTTAGTGAACCGCCAAAGGTATCATACGACTCACCGATAGGAAGAGCTATGTTCGGCAAGAAAGTCGGAGAAACCTTTGAGTTTGAGACACCTGATGGTAAGATGCAATATGAGATAGAGAGCATAAGCAAGGTAATGCCTGAATAGTTTATTGAGAGGTCAAAAATGGACGATTTAAAGAAAAACAATGCAAATCAAAATGTAGCTCAAGACGACACAGAAGAATTTTCAGAAGAGAAATTATCTGAACAGAGAGGTATTAGGAGAGATAAGCTTAAGAAGCTGCAGGATGCTGGCAGGAATCCATTCTTACATGAGAAGTGGAACGTGACAGCTCACAGCATGGACATTAAGGATAATTTTGATGCCATGGAAGATGAGGAAGTTTCAATTGCTGGAAGACTGATGGCATTTCGTCACATGGGTAAAGCGTCCTTTATTGACATACAGGACAAGCAGGGCAGGATTCAGTGCTATGTACGTCAAGATGGTATAACCCCTGAAGAATACAGTTGGTTCAAAACATATGACATCGGTGATATTCTTGGCATAGAGGGTAATGTCTTTAAGACCAAGCATGGAGAGATATCAATAAGGGCTTCAAAGGCTGTTTTGCTCAGCAAATCAATACAAGTTTTACCTAATAAATTCCAGGGGCTGAAGGATCCAGATTTGAGATATAGACAGCGATATGTTGACCTTATTATGAATCCCGATGTTCGAGAAACTTTCAAAAAAAGAGCTACAATCATCAAGGAGTTCAGGAGAGTTCTAGAAGAGGACTATGGCTATCTTGAGGTAGATACGCCGATTTTGACTACGATAGCTGGTGGTGCAAACGCAAGACCATTTGAGACTCATCACAATACCCTTGATATTGATATGAAGCTGAGGATTTCCAATGAACTATACCTTAAGAGGCTTATCGTTGGAGGACTTGACCGAGTATATGAAATGGGCAAGATGTTCAGAAATGAAGGTATGGACAAAAATCACAATCCTGAGTTTACATCCATGGAATGCTATATGGCATATGGGGATATGGAAAATGTGATGGAAGTTACGGAGCAGCTTGTATACCAGTCTGCAATGAAGGTCAACGGTACTCCGATTATTAAATATCAAGGCAAAGAATTTGATGTTACTCCTCCTTGGCGCAGGCTTAATATGGCGGATGCAGTTAAGGAAATTACGGGAGTTGATTTCTCTAAAATTGATAACGACGAAGAAGCTAGAGAAGCGTGCATAAGGTACGGAATGGACGAACACGAAATTAAGGATTACACACGTGGCAAGCTCATTGCTGAGATGTTTGAAGAATACTGCGAGGATGTTCCTGGGTATCTTGATGGACCAGTGTTTGTAGTAGGACATCCGGTTGAAATTTCTCCTCTTGCCAAGAGAGATCCAGAGGACCCTAGAATTACACGTAGATTTGAAGCTTATATAAATGGCTGGGAAATTGCGAATGCATTTTCAGAGCTAAATGACCCAATTGATCAGTTTGAAAGATTTTCAGAGCAGCAGGCACAGCTCGATGCAGGTAGTGATGACGAAGCACATCCTATGGATATGGACTTTGTTAACGCGTTGGAAGTTGGATTGCCACCTACGGGTGGTCTAGGCGTGGGTGTAGACAGAGTTATAATTCTGATTACTGATTCACCAAGCATTAGGGATGTAATACTATTCCCAACAATGAAGCCAATAGACATGCCTAAGAAGAGGGAGAGAAAAGAGATAAATCTTGCAAAGGTTAAGGTTGAACCACTGTTTGAGGACATGGTCGATTTCGAGAAATTCTCAGAATGCGATTTCCGTGCTGTGAAAATCAAATCTTGCACAGCTGTTCCAAAGAGCAAGAAGCTTTTAAAGTTTGTTTTAAATGACGGCAGTGGCAAAGACCGAATTATTTTGAGCGGTATTCACTCGTATTATGAGCCTGAGGAGCTTATTGGCAAAACGGCATTTGCAATCACGAATTTGCCACCTCGAAAGATGATGGGCGAGGAATCAAACGGTATGCTCTGCTCGATGATTTACGAGTATGAGGGCGAGGAAATGCTTGACTTCATAATACTTGAGGATCAGATCCCAGCAGGAGCGAAGCTGTATTAAGAAGTACCGTTTTACCCTATAAAACGAGATGTATTTCATTTGTGAAAAAGCTTTGAAAATATACAAATACACCAAATGGCGCTTGAACGGTGCAGAGCCTTAAAAATCGCATAATTTTTAAAATATATGGGTAGTTCCGGTGCGGAATTGCCCATTTTTTCTATATAGATTGATGATTGCACAAAAAACGGATAAAGGTTAAGATGTTCCTGTCGTTATGTTGTTGAAGGAACGGATATAATCGGAGGAACAAGAAATGCATATGCGATTGACACCAAGAGAAAAAGAGATGGCAGATATGTTTGAACAGATGAGCAAGGAAGAACAGGGACGGTATTGTGACGATTTATTTGACGGCTAATAACAGAGAAAGCTTTTGTATGTTTTCCTTTTTCATCTCATAAGTGCGATGAACATAACGATTCATAGTAATATTAACAGTTGCATGACCGAGAATTTCACTAAGACTTTTTACATCAAATCCTAATTCAATACATCTGGTGGCAAAAGTATGCCGTTACGGTATAATAACGACAAACGGAAAAAGCCTTTATTTTCAAGAGGTTTGAGCGTTTGTCGTCATTCATTCAATTCCTTTTCCAAGTTGAAATGTGACGAGAAAATTATCGAAAAAAAAGGAGGCTGTTTCATTAACGACAAAATCTAATAGCGCCAGCGGTCCGGTACATTGCCGGATCTCTGATTGCCTTGGGCGTTTCATTTTTACAGGTGGACGTCCTTTTTACGAATATATTAGATGGTTTTTGTATGTAGCCTCTTGAATACTGTTGAAAATCTGCTATACTATAAACAATGTTGTTTATTTTGTTGTCGACAACAAGGAGGATAAAATGAAAACTGTTAATGACCTTTTGGAACAAGCCATAAGTGAAACATTGAATTTAAATAATAATGAAGTTTTTTTGCTAAAAGATCTCTTTAAAGGGTATGAATGGAATAGAATATCACGAAGCGACAGATTGCTATTAGGTACATTGTTTCTTAATTATGTAAATTCATCAGGAACTTATTTACGTCCAATCGAGAAAACTTCTTCTAAGCAGCAGAAATACAGAGTATGTAAAAATTGTTGATTTTATGAATTGTCAAAAAATCAGTGAAAATTCGCTACAAGGAAGGTGTTTATAATGAAAGCAGAATTATTAAAAAGATTATTTAAGGCAATCTTTACAGAAGATATAATATCCTTAAAGAAAATTGCCAATACAATCATACAAGAAGAACGAAAATTAGGGCACAATGTACTTGCAGATGCCTTAGAGAAAATCTCTGTTACTGAAAAACCCAAATACACATTATTCGATTGCAAGAAAACAGAAAACGGTTTATCTTCTTTGCCGAAAAGTAAACGAACAAATTCACAATTGGCTTCTTATATATCAAGAGAGCAATTGAAACATCATATGGTTTTGCCTGAAAATGTTGAAAATAGGCTATTATCAATTGAGCAAGAGTATGTTGCCCGCGAAAGACTAAAAAAATATAATCTTATGCCAAAGAAGAAAATTCTTCTTTATGGACCACCAGGATGTGGAAAAACATTAAGCGCGGAGAGAATTGCTTGGAACTTGGGACTGCCATTGTTGAAAGTTCGTTTTGATTCACTTCTTTCATCATATTTTGGAGAATCGGCTTCAAACTTAAGGGCGGTATTCGAATATTGTAAAAATGAACCCGTTGTTTTGTTGCTTGACGAATGTGATTTTATAGCAAAGTCTCGTATTACAACACAAGATGTCGGAGAAGTTCCACGAATTGTTAATATGCTTTTGACTTTGCTTGACGAATATGATGCCCCAGGTTTGGTTTTGGCTACAACAAATCTAAAAGTTTCGCTTGATGAAGCGCTTTTTCGGCGATTTGATGATGTTATTGAAATGCCAATTCCAGGTAATGAAGAGCGAAAACGATTATTGGAAATGACACTATCTGCCATACCAGTTTCTCCAGAAGTAGATATGACGAACATTTCTGAACAACTAGAAGGGTATTCTGCTGCTAATATCGTATTAACAGCACAGCGAGCTGCTAAAATTGGTGTTTTGTCTGGATGTAAAAAAGTGAATAAAGATCATTTCACTAAAGCAATTGAAGAGAGTTCCAAATTTTAAAGCAAGGGAGGGTTATGAATGGCTGAAAATAATATGTTTACTCATCTTCCTTTACCACTTTTATTTTCTGGGAAACCCAAATTACACGGTAGAGGTCCGATCTCAGATAAGACATTGAGGAATAAGGAAAATCGTATTGTACATGGTGGTTACATGAAACGCCGTTCAACCGAATTATCTCGTTTTTGGAAAGAACGTCGCTCAGATCGTATAGAACGACAACTGCCCGTAATAGAAATGGGAGTTCCTATCTTATTAGAAATTGATCCATCTACAAACATAGATTTTTTGCGTGGTTTAGGATTTGAAATCGTATGTGAAATAGAAGATGGTTTTATTATTGTTGCGAGTGAAGATGTAGATTTCTCTATTCTAAATGAGAAAGTTGATGCTTTTATTGCAAATATAACGGCAAAATGTAATTCACCGGCTAAAATTTATGCTCTTTGTGAAGATAATGATAGATTAAAAAGAGTATTATCATCAGAACTTTATGAAAAGTGGTCTACCATTTTACCAGATAATATTTATACAATTGATGTTGGTATTAGTTGTTGCGGTAATATTGAGCTCCCTAAGCGTCCTGCCCGTGAGAAAAATGAAAATGATGAACACTATGCAATTCGTGAACAGCGTTGGATAAAAAAGTTTAATGATGCTTATATGGCATGGGATGAACTTAAAATGGAGCGTGAAGAAATTTTAGAAAATTTTGTCACTGGTTATTATGGTGGGATTATGGAACTTGCTGATGGTTCTCAAGGTGTGTCGAATTTGCCAGATAGTTTTTCAGCACGTTTAAAAATCTCTGGTAATGGCTTATATGATTTAGTCTTGAATTTTGCGTATGTTTTTGAAGTTTCAGAAAGCGAAGAAATAAATATGGAAGAAAGTTGTGCTGACTATGAGGATTTAACAGAAAATCTGCATATTGAATCTCCTACTACATCTGCCCCGGTTGTATGTATATTGGATAGTGGAATACAAGAAGCACATAAATACTTAGCGCTTGCTATTGTTAATAATGAATCAATAAGTGTTATTCCTGAAAATTCAAGTACAAACGATGAAGTTGGCGGAGGCGGACATGGAACAAGAGTAGCTGGTGCAATTTTGTATCCCCGAGTAATCCCAACAGAAGGCACTTACCACCTTCCTTGTTGGATTCGCAATATGAGAGTCTTAGATGAAAATAATAGTATGCCTGAAAGCATATATCCACCCAAGGCAATATCAATAGCGGTTCAAAAATATCATAACGAAAATACTGTTCCATCAAAAATATTTAATCATTCAATAGGTAGCAATAAATCTTGCGAAATGAAACATATGACTTCTTGGGCCGCTCAAATTGATAGCGAATCTTATGAAAATGATGTTTTGTTTATTCAAGCAGCAGGAAATATTTCACCCGATATAATATCCGCTTATTGGCAAGCGGGTTATCCTTATCCATTGTACCTTGATAGAGAATTATGTAGAATATCAAATCCTGCACAAAGTTTACAAGCGCTTACAGTTGGTTCTGTATCAGCAACTGATTTTGAAACGGATGATCTTATTGCATTAGGAAAAAAGATGGAATCGTCGTCCTTTTCTCGTTCTGGACCAGGTATTTGGGATGTTCTAAAGCCAGAGGTGGTAGAATATGGTGGTTACACATGCGTATAATAAAGGAAGTGTCCCGCCACAACTCACAATGCCACCAGAAGTGTGTCCTGAATTAATTCGGAAATCACCAGAAGGTCCAGCTTTTTCATCTGATGAAATTGGTACATCCTTTGCAACTCCAAAGGTTACTTATATTGCATCGCAAATTGAAAAAACTTTACCTGACTCTCCTGCTTTATTATATAGGGCTCTTATCGTACAATCAGCGCGATGGCCTAAGCAAATCAGTGAATTTAGCAAAGAGCAATGTATTTCTACCTTACGCAAAATAGGCTACGGTATTCCAGATGTTGAACGGGCAACTCATAATAATGATTATCGAGTAACTTTGATAACACCATCTCTCTTAGAGTTAGGAGACGATGAGGCACATATTTTTCGCATTCCAATTCCAGAAGAACTGTCTAGAGTTGGCGAAGATTATGATATTTTAGTTGAAGTAACACTTTCTTATGCGGCAAATCCTAGGCGTACACGCCGATACATAAAGGGTTATTTGTCAACTTGGTTAAATTGGCAGTGCAGCAGAATTGGTGAGAAAGCAGAAGTATTTGCACGGCGTATTTTTGAAACTGGTTCGGTCATTGAAGATGATGGAGATTTCAATTGGGTAATAGGTGAAGCTACGAATCGAGGGATGGCTGATAAGTATTCCCGTAAAAATGGTACTTTGCAAAAGGATTGGTGTATAATAAAATCCAATCAATTGAGTGATGCCTTCTGCATTGCGGTTATAGGGCATAAAGGATGGGGTGGTCTATTTAAAGCAAAATATACGCTTGCTGTTAGCTTTGAGGCGATTAATCAAGATATTCCTATTTACGAACCAATAAAAACAGAGATTGAACTGGCTATTGAAAACGATGAGATTGAGGTTGAAATGCCCGACGATACTAGAAATAACCAAAAGTAAAGTGTGGGGGTTGTACAATTGACGATTGTATAACCCTCTTTTCCATGTGATAAAATGCTAAACTTGGGAAAAAACGATTTCATGATTTTAGCAAAAGCTTACTCGCTTACATAAAGCTGACGACAAAATACTATTTGACGGTATTTTTACCTAATTTGAAAGAAAAATCATAAAGATGTTTCAAATTTTGGCCTAAATAAGTAATAAAACTAACATAAAACATCTTTAAAATGAATGAAAAATACTGGCATGGGAATGCCTTAAAGCATGAAAATTAGCATCAGCTATACCAGCTGATTTTAGAACTTTTTAAACTTATTTTGTATCGTTCTCGGTTCGATAAATTTAAAATCATCATTAGTTAATAAATAGCCTGGTGATGACTTTTGACTTGAAGCAAGAATTTTAGATATTTCATCATTTAATTGAATTGTTCTTATGGAACAATTACTTTTAGGTCTAGTAACAATAACTTTTGTTTTTGCTCCTTGTTCCTGCTGAGTTTGAACTCTTTGTAGGGTACGATGAATATATATATTGACAGATCTGAGAATGAAATATATTCCCAAAGTAAAGCACAGATTTCACCAATGCGTACTCATGTAAATAAACATACAAGAATGCCGATATTAGATGGCTCAGGTTTTTCGAATATATATTTGCATAATTGGGTTTGCTATGTTTTATTTAAAACTCTCATAGATTTAGCGTTTTGTTTTATCTGAATAGCATTGGCATCATAAGAAATGCAGATTCCCTTTTCATTTGCAAATTTTTTAATATTTCGAATTGTGGATAAAATATCACTTACTGTTTTAGCTAATAATCCTGTTCCATTTTTTCCTCCGGATTCCAAGAAAAATTTGCAGTGCTCATCTATGAATTCATGTGTTATTCTATCAAAGGATTTACTGCCAAATTCCGTAAGAATATAGTTCTTAAGCACGTTGTAATACTTATTTTGTGTAGAAAACTTTGTATGTAATTTAATACTTTCAAACCATTCTGTGGTAAGTTCGGAAAATAAATTTGCCTCTTTTTTATAACTTGAGAAGAATACGGTAAATATTTTTCGTTCAATTTAATTTTGATTTTCCGATATGTTTTTGCGTATACATATCCATATATTATTTTCCCGGTATAAGTACTAGACTTAATATAAGCGCCCTTCCCATCTGCCGTCTTTTCTTCTGTAAATATTTTCGCATTTTTTTGGCATAAGCCATTGCCTCCTTTCGCTTTGACTATTATTTTGACGGCTTATAGTAAATTTCTAATAGATTTATTTGAAAATATTGTTCATTTGACTATTATTTTGCTGCCATTTTACCATTGCCTCATTGACGAAAAGCCAATTAATAGGTAAACTTAACATATATAATGTCGAAAACAGTATATATAGTGATTCGTAAAGTGGGATACTCTACGAAAATATCATATTTCATAAATAAATGTTAGAGGAATGGTTGAAAAAAAGAAAGAAGAAAATAGAGATGGCAAAATATAAAACAAAAACAAAAGAGTGCCAGTTGATTGTTAATGCTGTAATGAGTAAGGATAAAGTATCTAAAATTTCGTATCTAGAAAAACTTGATAAAGCAAGTTCTCAAAAAGAAATAGAACAATTAAAAGTGAAACGTATATTAGATAATACCCAAAAAGGACTAAATAATATTAGTAGTACAACAAAGGATATCACCAGCAACAAGGATAAGACAGGAACAGAAATTATTAAAGGAATTGTTAAGAAGAACACCTTTTTTGGTGCTGTGGATAAATATATATATACTATACCGACGTCAAGTGACGCTACAGCAGAAGATTATCTTAAAGGAATAGGCGGTAGTACAGGAAGTAAAATATATGGACTATGGGATACAATTACGAGTGATGCTGCATAGGAGGTAAGAGATATATGGAATTTGAAATAACAAAAAAACAAAAAAAAAGGGCTAAAAAGAGGAGAATAAAAAATGAAAAAAATGGATTTTGCTCAGAACATTTTCGTGTATTTCTTTTTTGATAAGTGTGATTGCGTTTGCGGTAGGATTTTTTGTAATAGGATATGAAAGACTTTATTTATTTGGAATATGTGGTGCAATATTTGCAATCTTCGTTGTTCTGTTTGTGATTTTTAAAGCTTTAATTGCAAATTTGGCAGCACATTGGATAGATGATAGACTAAATGAAAGAATTTGGGTTGAAGATGGAAAATTGTTCCATTTCATTCAAATAGCGTTTGCGGCAGGTTTGAATAGTCGACATGCAGATGAAAGAGCAACTGTATATGTTATAGATTTGCAATCTGTAAGAAATGCAAAGTATGATTCTAAATCAGGAAGAATAGAATTTAATGCGATTGGTACAGGTATAGATTATGCAGACTATCAAACGAATAAAATTGCCCAACAGTGGGAATTGCCACCAGAATTTACAGGAATTTTTTATGATTACACAAATCCCAGCCTCTATGAATATTTGAAATCTATAGGGATAGTTTTTAAAGAAGATACGATAGATTTTAAAATTCGTGATGGGAGAATTTAAAGAGGAAAGAGAATATGAATGAACAAGGTAGAGATTACAAATTACAAGGCATGGTATTGATGGGAACCGGGAATTATAAAGATGCACAGCGTATGTTTAAAAAAGCATTGGAAATTGAGGAATGTGCAGATTTATGGATAGACTTGGGAAATGCCTATGCAAGTAATGCCGAATATAATGAAGCTATGGTAATATGTGAGAGATAATGGTAATTCATCTTTAAAGATGACATTTGAGCAAGTTCAACAGATTGCAGGAATACCAATCGACCATTCTTTTTTGAAGTATAAAAAAGAGCTTACGGAATATGGGTATAAGGTCGAGAAAATATCTATGAAAGGACAAACTGTTATCTTTAGTAAGATTGATTTATAACTACAAAATAATAAATAGATATATTGTGTGGTAATGCACTTTATATAATTGCAGGATAAAAACGCAATGCACATCGTATGATGTGTTAGAGCTGGTAGGTAGCCCAGCCGTCTGAAAAATATTCAGGTAAGTAACCTGCCCTCCGGGTTGTCCGTTCTTGCAAAATACATTTTAGGAGGGTTTCGTTATGGACAAAAGTATCGGAAAGCTGACAGTGTATTTTGATGACCCATTTTGGGTTGGTGTATTTGAGCGTATAGAAGATGAAAAATTATCTGTATGCAAGATTACATTTGGAGCAGAACCAAAAGATTATGAAATATTGGAATTTGTTCTGAAATATTACAGCCAGCTCAAATTCAGTCCGGCTGTTGATGTGACGGTCAGAAAGGAAACGACAAATCCAAAACGAATACAAAGGAAAGCACGAAAGCAGACCGTTGAGTGTGGTATTGGAACAAAGTCGCAACAAGCCTTGCAACTGCAAAGATCAGAACATAAACTGATGAGGAAAACAATCAGTAAAGAGAAACGAAAAGCAGAAAAGCAACGCAAATATGATTTGAAACAACAGAAACGAAAGAAAAAGCATAGGGACAGATAATGCCCCTATCAAAATGTAGACAAGGGGATGCCGCATTAACGCTTATCGTTCCGTCAGTGCGACAGCCTCATCTCTTTTGAAAGTAGCAAAATCGGATAATTTTCAAGATGAGTGGGCAACTCCGATTGGGATTGCCCATTTATAATAAAGGATACACTCGTTTATGAGTGCAAAAGGAATGTTTGTTATGGAATTAAGTGAAAAATTGCAAGAAAAAATCTCTACAATATTAGAATAATAAGAAAAGATGCAACAGCATGTTCAAGGATTTAATATTCCGGAAATGGATGTATCTACAAATGCTTTAGATACAATGAGAAACTTAACTGATAATAGTGAGCTGAGGGCTGCTCAGAATAATATGAATGTTATGAAGCTAAGAGTACTACAAATGGACCAGAAATAAATGCAGCTGTTGCATCGGCAAATAATAATGCATTTAAAAGGATTGGGGAATTAGCAATCAAATCGTTACTACATAATTATCAATTTGATGTTCCAGCAATTAAGATATTGGATGATTTAGGTAAGAATACAATTTCAAAGACAGTTTATTACCTTTCAAACGAAAAACGGTAAGACCTTTCATCTCATTTTAACCTTAACGATGAAAGCGAAGCTTCTGAAACAGAAGAAATGTAATGTATAAAGCGTTGTGAGAATTGCTGCCATTGACTATTTGCACCAAATATTATACAATATTTGGTGCAAAGGAGGTGGCATATCACGTGAACTATAAGCAGAAAATACTAAACAGGATAGATAGCTTTGAGCCCAAGCAGGTTTTCATCGCAAATGATTTTTTTGATATTGCAGGATACGAAACGGTCCGCAGTACATTAAATCGTCTGGTAGAAGATAAAGAGATTATCCGTATTATGAAAGGCATTTACTATAAGCCGAAATATATAGAACTGATTGGAGAGTATGAAGCACCGTCAGTGAATGAAGTTGCGAATGCCATTGCCAGAAAATACAACTGGACAATTGCCCCATCGGGCAATACGGCTCTCAATTTATTAGGCTTATCTACTCAAGTGCCGGCAAAGTGGACATACATATCAGACGGGAGATATGCCAGCTTCAGTTTCGGTAATGCAACAATCGAATTTAAGCGCAGAAATAATGGAGAAATTTCCAAAATGTCAACACTTACTGCAATGGTGATACAGTCTGTTAAGGCAATCGGAAAAGATAAAATCACTTCAGAGCAGATCGACTATCTACGAGGGAAATTATCTGAAAAAGAAAAATTTGAACTGATTGAGGATAGTAAAACCACAAGTGCTTGGGTATATGGCGTTATTAAGAAAATCTCAGAGGTATAGATATGTTTGAATACAAAAAGATGTCAAAACATGAATTGGAGCAAGTTATCAAAAATGCTTCCCTGAAAATCGGTACAAATGAGGTGATTCTTGAAAAGGATTATTGGGTATGCTTTGTGCTAAATTATCTCTTCTCTAAGTGTAGGTGGAAAGAGGCTTTTACCTTTAAGGGTGGCACAAGCCTTTCAAAATGCTTTAATTTAATTCATAGATTTTCTGAAGATATTGATTTAATTCTTGATTGGAGAGTAATCGGATATAGCGTTGATGAACCGTGGAAAAAACGTTCCAATACAAAGCAAGATAAATTTAATAAAGAATCCAATCAAAAGACAGAAGACTTTCTAAAGAGTGAATTTGTTCCTCGGTTAGAAAGTGATTTTAGAGATATGCTTGATGAGGAGTTTCATATAAGAATAGATGAAAACGATCCGCAGACAGTATTGTTTGAATATCCTAAAGCATTCAAGTCTTCGTATGTGGTGCAGGCAGTAAGACTTGAGATTGGAACACTGGCATCATGGATACCATCGGAAGCAGTTGATATTGTGCCTGATATACAAAAAATATATCCTATGCTCTTTGATGGGGATTATATAGAAGTTAGAACAGTTCTTCCTGAAAGAACATTCTGGGAGAAAGCGACTCTCCTTCATCATGAAGCAAATAGACCTGAAGAGCTTGCAATACCTAAAAGATATGCAAGACACTATTATGATTTAGTTTGCATAGCAAATTCGAGGTATAAAGACAGAGCTTTTAAGAGCTTCGAGCTTCTTGAAAAAGTTGTTCAGTTTAAGCAGAAATTTTATCCGAGGAAATGGGCGAAATATGAAGAAGCTACAACTGAAACAATCAGGCTTATGCCTGATGAGTATCGCCTAAAGGAAATTAAAGAGGATTATAAAAACATGAGTGAGATGTTTTTTGGCGAATATCCGAGTTTTGAAGAGCTGATGAATTCAGTGCTTGAATTGGAAAGAGAAATTCATAAAATTAAATAATGCAACAAAAATGATATATGATATAATATTTGGTGTAGGCAGATATTATTGAACCAGTATCTGGTTACGGAAAAGGAAAATATAAATTCAAAAAGTAGTAAAAAAGACATCAGGTTACGATAGCTAAGCTTGGAAATATAAAATATATATAGTATTGACTATAAAAGCCTTTATGGGCGCAAATGTTCAATGGAAATATTTGAAAGATTTTGGAGGGTCACGGAATGCAAATTAGTAAAAGTATTTTTTTGAAGGTCATATTAATAATACTGGGGATTGCAATATTATTTTGTGCTACTTCATGTGGAAATGATAGCAAAAAAAGCAAAAAAGTTAATATCAAAATCACCGTCACAGAAGATGAACATTGGACAGAGACATCGACACCTGCGATTGTGCAAGTAAAGGGTAAAAGCAAAGCTGGAGATAAGGTTAACTTCTATCATGCGATCAATTATGATAAAGCCAAAAGCAAGATTAAGCTCGATGAGGGGAAATATGAGGTTGATGCTATTACACCCATAAACTCTGATGGGAGCTTGTATAAGGTCTCTAAGGATTATGATCAAGGCGGTAAAGAATGTGAAATTGAGCTTGAATATGTAGCCTCTGAGAATGTTCCCGATGAACAGTTTGAGAAGGCCAAGACTGAAATTGAAAAGGCTCTAAAAAAAGGGGATAAAAGCTTAGATAAGAAAACCGTAAAGATTATAAAGAGAAATCTAAAGACTGCACAAAACAATAGAGAGAAACTTGAAAATGAAAAACAAAACTCTGAAAAGTTGAAACAGGAATCGATGGCAGCTTATAAACAATTTATTATTGCGGCAGAAAACGGGCCTGAGGGCAGACCGCTTGACGGATATTATCTTATCGATTTTGCCGACAGAGGAATTTATGATTTAGTCGCAAAATATGGAGACTGCGAGGCAGCGTACATGCATAGAGTATTTAGATATAATGGAAAAACGATCGAAGCTTTGGGAGATCTAGGCGGTGGCTATTCAGGATTCGCAAAAGGTAAGGACGGTAGGCCGTACCTTGTTTGTGGGCATATGGGATACTTTAGTATTTCAAGAATTAATAAGGATTTAAGCACCGAAGTGGTGTTAGATTGTGCTCCGACAGATTTCGATAATATGCCAGCGGGAGCGGATGAAAAGTTTGATCAAGAAATGGAAAAACTGTTTGGTGGTAATGGTTCAGAGGTTTATTACAAATATTATTATATAGACGACCTTTCGCCATTTAACTAGTAGGAGAGAAGCGTACATAGTGAGCTTTGAGAGAGGGGAGAGTGTGATAAAAAGTCACACTCTCTTTTTGTAACTTTTTAAGAAATCTCGCATAATCCCTTTGCTGTACTGTGCTAGGGAATAGTTTCCATTACAGAGGCACCAGTCATACATGAGCCCGCGTTCCATGATTGCATAGGCTTTGATTATTTCGTTGACGGAAACATCATTGCGCAATTCTCCATGCTCCTGACCATCAAGTATAATCTTCCTAAGCAGCTTATAATACGTTCTATCCTGATCGAGAAGATGCCTATTGCCACGGGTAATAAGCTGAGACGAAAAAAGTCTCGATAAAAGATCAACCGTAATCTCGTTTTCAATCATAAAGAATAGCTTTTGATTTAGAAACACTAGAATATCTACCGTTTCAATATCTTCCGGAAGATGCTCCGAGATTTCTTCATATTTCTCATCAAATAAATATGAGAGTGAGCTGAGGAGTTCATCTTTGCCACTAAAATAGTGATAGAAAGAGCCTTTTGATGTCTGCGATTCATCGACTATATCATCAACAGTTGTGTCCTCATATCCATGCTCATAGAAAAGTTTCCATGCCGCCGATATTATTTTACCCTTAGTATTTCTTCTCTTATTCTTTGCCATAAGAACACCTCCATTTAACTGATATTCTCCCTAGTTGCTTAAATTTTTTTTTGAAATAAATCAAAATTCAAATGCAACATACATCGGATTTAATTTTAGCATAAGAGAGAAAAAGAGACAATAATAGTGTATAATGAAGAGAAGTTAACTGATGTTTTTAGAGTTAGATCGTATCAAAATATTGGAATTCAGACGGAGAGATGCGTTTAAGATGAATAATGAAGATAGAGGAATTTTGAATTTTTTGGAATCATATAGGGATAAGGACTCGATTTCCTTTCACATGCCTGGACATAAGAATGGCAAGCTTTTCAAAAGACTTGGATACACCAAAGAAGAAATATTAAATCCGCAGTTTGACATTACTGAGATTGAGGGTGCGGACAATTTATTCGAACCAGAGGGTATTATCCGCGAGACAATGGATAAATTCAAAAAAATATATGAGAGCAGAGAGAGTTTTCTATTAATCAATGGGTCTAGTGCGGGGATAATTGCATCGCTGCTTGCGACAGTTCCACTTGGAGGCAAAGTAATAGTTGCAAGGAATATTCATAAGTCTGTTTTTAATGCTCTTGAGCTTGGGGAGATGAAGCCCGTTTATGTTTATCCTGAAAAATACAGGGAGTATGACATCCCAGCTGAAATCACACCAAACTCAATCCGAAAAGCCTTTGAGGAGAATCCAGATGTGAAGGCGGTTATTTTGGCGAGCCCGAACTATTATGGTATAACGAGCAAAATCTCTGAGATATCCAAGATTGTACATGAATATGGAGCCACTCTGATTGTAGATCAGGCTCACGGTGCACATCTGAAATTTTTTAAACCGGAGCTGGCAGCAGAAAATGGCGGAGCGGACATCGTTGTTGTGAGCACTCATAAGACACTTAGTTCATTTACCCAAAGTGCCATTTTAAATGTTTATGGGGACAATGTGAATATCGCATCTATAGCCTCCAAGCTAGAGCTAATTCAAAGCACGTCACCTTCATATCTACTTATGAACTCGCTTGATTTATGTGCAAATATAATTGAAAAACACGGCAAGGAGCTGTTTTCTGAATGGAAATCGGCAATAGACGATTTTAAAAGAACCGCTATTTGGATAAAGGGATTTCTCTTCATGATGGATGACAGTCACCTTGATGATACAAAAATCAATTTAGATGCGACTTTTCTAGGCTTAAGTGGCAAGCAGCTAGCTAATGAGCTCGAGAAACGAAATATATATCCCGAGCTATGTGATGGCCCAATATGTATGTGTATGACTGGGATAGGCAATGACCGAAATGATTATCTAAAGCTTTTGACTGCAATGCAGGAGATATCTAACGAAAGAATTGATGATGCCATGGAGCGTGAGAAGCAGGCGGAGATTGATAAGGACAGGGAAGGCGAAGAGATTTCTTATTTGGCACAAACCGCAATGCTCGCACTTGAGGGGGGTGACAAGGTAACACTAGATGAAATTGAACGCAGGCTGTCTGTTTTGTTTGGGGAGGATGAAGATGATCAAAATGAGAATACTGTCCCTTGGGGAAGTGTTTTGCCAGCACAAAATATCGATTGGCATGAGATGTCCAAATCTGCTGTAGAATCAGTCCCGCTTGGAAAAGCGACTGGCAGGAGGGTTGCTTCAAGTCTTTCCCCATACCCACCAGGCGTTCCCATAGTCGCCAAAGGAGAATCTATAGGGAAGAATGTACTTGAGATGTTAGTACAGATGAAAAATGACGGAAGAAAGATTGTCGGCCTTCGAGAAAATGACACTGTACTCGTTTATAAAAGATAATTCAGTTATTATTGAGGATACTCTATGAAAAATGAATATAAAATAGGAGAACTAGCAGAATACTTTGGCATTAGTAGAGATACTCTGAGGCATTATGACAAATTGGGAATTTTGTCACCACCTCAAAACAACGATAATGGGTATAGAATATATAGCAGAGCAGATTTGCTATGCATGATATATATTAAGGATTTGAGAGAAGCAGGAGTTTCGCTAAAGGATATTGCTAAGCTTATGAAAGATGGCTCAGTTGAAAAGGCTGAAGCTATAATGCAGGTTAGACAGGCACAAATAAAGAAAGAAATTGAAGATTTAGAGTATAAGTACTGTGTAATCGAAGATTATAAACTCAGCTATAGGAACATTATTTCTACATTAGATGAACCTAAAGTAGTTACTTCACCTCAGATGATTTATTTGATGATAAGTGATTATCCTGAATCTTTGATGTTAGCTAATAAAGCTTTTAAGAGTCTTGATAAGTCAGCTACTCCAAGATTAACATTTATTCATTCTATGGAATATATAGATAGAAGTGATTATAAGGATATGTTTTTTAATGAATCGCATAGAGATAAAATGTTAAAATGGGCACTTTCAATGATTGATGATAAAAAATTTGAAGAAAGAAGAAGTTTTGACAAATATCCATTCAAATTAATAAGACCTTGTAAGGCAATACATGCTTTTATTGAAACAGAAGTCAACAATGATTATTCAGCAGTCTTTAAACTTATTGAATATATGAAGAAAAATAACTATACTCTCAGCGGAGATATAATGTTTCGAAGCGTTGCATTTCGAAACCTTAGTAAGCAAGGGGCCGACTATTACGAAGTCTGGATGCCTATTAAATAAAATAAAATGATATTATTTATGCAAATGGTATAGACCTTAGACCTGTTCTAGGGTCTATAATTTTATTTAGAAATAATAGGCGCCTTAGAGAGGAGGAAGAAATGGAGAATAAAAAGAATGAAGTTATGAACGAAAATTCAGCAAGTAAAAAAAAGAAGAAGGAAGTGCCTCATATTTTAATTATTTTGGGCATAATAATCATCATTGCAACAGCTATGACTTGGATTGTTCCTGCAGGCTCATATGATCGGTATTTAGATAAGGCATCAGGTAAAGAGTTGATTGATCCTACCAGTTTTCATAGAGTGGAACAAACCCCTGTTAATCTTTTTGATATGTTTGTGAATGTTGAAAAGGGCCTCATTGAGGCTGCAAATATCACATTTTTAATTTTTGCAGCATTTGCGAGTTTGTATCTCTTGCAAAAAACAGGTGCTATAGACGCTGCTATTGCTTCAATGGTAAGGAAGACACAAAAAAATCCAGGAACGGCAAAAGTATTTATTGTTATTGTAATGATAGTACTTTCGGCATGGGGAAGCACGGGTACAATGTCGTATGAAGAAATTATTGCTTTTATTCCAATCTTTGTTTCTGTCGCAATTGCGCTAGGATATGATCCTATGGTTGGTGTAGGCATGTCAGTTGTACCAGTAGGAATAGGATTTGCATCTGCTACTGTAAATCCTTTTACAATTGGAGTTGCTCAGACGATAGCAGAAATACCTATTTTTTCTGGTTTGACATTTAGGATTGCTATCTTAGGAGTTATGACTGCAATAACCGTCATCTATGTATTAATTTATGCTGAAAAAATAAAGAAAAATCCAGAAAAATCAGTTATGTATGGCTTAGATACTTCACATTTGGAAATCGACGATGATCGTCTAAAGACAGAAATGACAACTTCAAGAAAATTGAGTTTGATTGCTTTGTTAATTACCATTTGTATTATGGGCTGGGGACTTCTAACTCAAGGTTGGTATATAAATGAAGTAGCAGGGCTGTTTATGATTTTAGCAATTGTAGTTGGAATACTCAATAAGTGGAGCCCAAATAAAGTTGCAAAAACATATGTTGAAGGACTTTCAAACGGTGTTATGGCAGCATTAATTGTTGGATTTGCAAGGGCAATTCTAACAATATGTATAGAGGGAAATATTATAGACTCGATCGTGCATGCTTGTGTAAGTTTGATTGAGGGCCTTTCACTTTACGCAAGTGGTGTAGCTATGCTTATATTCCAGACTGTTTTAAATTTGCTTATACCTTCAGGATCAGGTCAAGCTGCTGTATCAATGCCAATTATGACACCTATAGCAGATATTATAGGGATGAATCGCCAAATTGCAGTGTTGATTTTTCAATTTGGAGATGGGCTATCTAATCTAATTATTCCAACTGGATTTATGGTTATTGCATGTGTAATGGCAAAAATTCCTCTGGGCAAATACTATAAATGGATAATGCCATTATTTGGAATATGTTTCCTTGCTCAAATTGGTTTTGTTTTTCTTGCTATAGCAATGAATTATTCATAAATTAAGAGGGGAGGTTAATAGAATGCAAGATGTTTTGAATGAATCGATAGAAAAAGCGGTAGAGCAGTATAAAGAAGAAACTATTCACAATAGAAGACATCTTCATATGAATCCAGAAATAGGCTTTGATACAAAAGAAACAGAACAATTCATAAGAAATAAACTAAAAGAATATGGAATTGAAACTTTACCAACAAAAGTAGGAGTTTTAGCAGAAATCAAGGGTAAAACGGACGAATATATTGCCCTTAGGGCAGATATAGATGCTTTACCACTTCATGAGGAAAATGATGTTCCCTATGCTTCTAAAAAGGGTAATATGATGCATGCATGTGGCCATGACGCACACACAGCAATTTTATTGACTACAGCTAGAATATTAAAGAAAAATCAAGATAGCTTGAACGAAAGTGTTTTGTTGATTTTTCAACCAGCGGAAGAAGGCCCTAACCTTGGAGGCGCTCGGTTAATTGTTAAGGAACTGCAAGAAAATGGTATGATACATAAAATTAAATACATGTATGGTCTACATGTATTTAATAATTACCCTTTAGGAACTATAGAAGTGCGATACGGCGGAATGATGGCATCGACAGATGAATTTGATATTGAAATAATTGGCTCAGCAGGACATGCAGGGGAACCTCAAAATACAATAGACGCAATATCTGTTATAGCTAAAGTGATTGCAGGTATTGAAACATGGATGTCAAGGAGGATGAATCCTTTAGACCAAGGAATTTGTTCCATTGGCATGTTACGAGGAGGTACTGCAAAAAATATTGTAGCGGAAAAAGCCAGCATTTCAGGAACAATAAGATGTTTAAAAAATGAAACAAGAGATGAAATTATTGACGCTATAAGGAGTATATCTGAAAATTTTGCCAAAGCATATGGTGCAACGGCTCGAGTTAGTATATTAAGAGGGTTGCCACCATTAACTAATGATAAAAATGTTACTGTTAATGTGGAGAAAATTCTTAGAAAAAATTTAAAAGATTGCATTATTGAAAGAATGGAAGAACCCGTGATGGGAGCAGAGGATTTTGCATTTTATGCACAAGTGATACCTAGTACATTTATACATATAGGTTCAAGGAATGAGAAAAAAGGTTTCTATCATTTGGCGCATACGCCTAAATTTGATATTGATGAAGACGCAATGGATGTTGGCATAAAGGTCCTTTGTAATCTTATATTTAAAAAATAATTACAATAAATCATATATGTCTTTTTGACTATCTTTTTATATCTTCTT
>UMIY01027989.1_pt1 | contig 73593 bp, 72 predicted proteins | sample 1965921 | NCBI WGS metagenome assembly UMIY01 (sample SAMEA4836134, study PRJEB28245) | human gut metagenome | biome: gut microbiome; material: fecal sample | place: Denmark | collected 2008
AAATATGGCAGATCCATTCCCTACTTCTTAATAAATCAAAATGAAATTTATTATATAAGTCAAAATTTAATTTATAAATACATTAAATACCAGCTGAGAAATTCTACATTTTTAATAAAAACTAGGTACATCAAATACTGCATTTTTCATGAATATAATCATGTTTTTCTTTTTCAAATCAATCTACATGATTTGAAAAATATCTTTCCGAACTTAAATATAGTATTCTAGTAAATACAATAAAAAAAGAATACCCTCATGCAAGAGTATTCTTAAAATAAAAATAGTAATTATCTTTTTTCATTCTATAGAATAATATTAAAAAGCAGCATAAAATATAAGTAGAAATAGTACCTACTTTTCAATTAAATCGAAGAGAGATCTATAACATTTTCTTCTCCAAAATACTCTTTAGCTTTTTCTAATATGTCAGAATCATCAGTAGGCATATATATTATTAAATTCTTTTTTGCTCTTGTTATACATACATAAAATAATTTTTTTGTACGTTTCTGAACATTAGAGTTCGGAGATCCTTTCCCAAATAATGTTCTAAAGTCATATTTATTCCAATCAGACTCTAATACAAGCAATACATTGTCATATTCACTACCTTTAACACTATGTTGAGTACAAATTGGTGAAAATTCTTTTAAATATAAAACGCTTTTTCTATATTGATTAAATGTTATCTTTTTTATTCTCTCCCATAAATAAAACCCTTTATTTGAAATATAATCACTAAACAATTCATCTTCTTTGAGTAACCCTTTTACTTCCGCAAATTTTAATACATTTTCTATCGTTTGATTATCTTCACTTACAAGATAATCAATTGCTTGCTTAAGGCAAATCTTATCATTTCTATTATGAATAGAAAATTTTGTTATTCGTAGAAAATCATTAAATCTATTAGCCTCATATAATTCAATAATCTCCTCTAATATATCTAATCTGCGTAAAATCCTATCTCTATAAGAATTGGCTTCATATCTACCACTCATTCCATTTAATTTATATGACATGAGTGATTCCTTAGTGATTCTACATTTTTCGTAAGCTTCTTCCCATGACATATCTTCTAAAACACTATATATTGACTGATAAATTTCATTTCCGTTAATTTGATCTAACAGCTCCACTTTGTTATATGTCGGTTTTACCTCTAACGCTATTTCTCCCAAAGTCTTATTACAGTCTAAATTTCCCTTATCAATTTTTTTCTTTATCCCACTTATAAGCTTAGTTATCAAATCAGCATTATATAGATCATATAAGTCTTTAAAGCCAGTCATTTCAGCATTATATTTATGTGTTAGCCTTAACTCTTTTGTTTGTTTTCCATCAGAAAAATCCCAAGATTCAAAAATATTCTTCCCCTTTACACTTATAAAATCATTTATTTCAGTTCCATATAAAAATTTAATACTACCTTCTCTAATAGTACCATTTTCCATATTAGGTGCATTTATATCTTCTGAAGGTCTTTGCTCAATATCATCATCTCTAAACTTATTGGCTACTTCGATTACAACTCTTGGATTTCTTCGGTTTTGCGTCTTTACTATTTTAGTTAAATTATATTGATTTAAATTACCAACTCCGTCGTCATATATAGACTGCATTGAATCTCCAAAAAAACCAATTACATTTTTCTTATCGCTTTGCTCAAGATGCTTTAGTAAAATATCAGCAACTAAAGGACTTGTATCCTGATATTCATCAACAAAAATACAATCTGCAATATCCTTTAAAATGTCCGCTATTTTTTTATATTTCTCAAACATTTTCTCTGCAACAATCAAAATGTGATTATGGCTGATTTTCACTCTATTTTCTTCATTTGGCGTTACAGAATAATACTCATCATAATCCACATAAAGATTTTCGAAATATTCTTTAGAAATTAAATCCTCAGAAAAATCTTTTGGCTTTTTAAAGTTCTTTTCATTATCATCGTTAATAAGCTCAACTAAAATATTTTTTATTTCATTCTGATATTTTCTGATAAGAGACCATATAAACTCATGTATTGTTGAAACCCAAATATTCTCATTTTCTATTCTTGATAAAATTTCGGCAACTGCATTATTTGTATATGTAATGCATACTATCTTTATATCTGGTAATTCCTCTGTGAGTGCATTTATTAAGGAAATTAAGGAGTATGTTTTTCCACTACCTGCTCCACCTTCTAAAATAAAATTTTCACCATTTTTTATGCATTGAAGAGCTTCTAATACTTCTTTTTCCAATGTTAGCGTATCCATAATAAGCCCTCCTCAATATAATGTGGAACTGCCCATTTTTCATCTTCTTCGCCATTCTCATCATCAAAATACAATAAGCTTGATGCAAATGCCGATTTCTTTTTCACATTATTCAAAGCAAAATTATAATAATCACCATTTTCTATTTCATCATTCGAAAAATCTTTTAAAGCTCCATATTGATAAAATCCTTCTTTGTTTTTTAATATAAAGTCTTTATTTAGTGCTATAAATGCATCTTCAAAACTACTCGCTTGATACTCACCATAAGATTCTGGTATTTGGTAGGCCATTCTCATATTATCTTTAATTTTATCCTCAGCATTTTTCCCTACAAGTTCCTTAAATTGATTATTCGATGTATCAATTCCAGTATCTTTAAAAAATTCTTTTATTGATGCGTTACTTGTATGTGTTCCCTCATCGGGGTGACAACTCGTATATACAGTTCTTTCTTTTCCATTTTTATCTATTTTCTTTTCAGCTTTAACAGAGTCAATATCCGTAACAAACAAAACTTTTGTTCCTAAAAAGGAAAATAAAGGCATAAATATATGAGAATGCGCTCCAACTTCTATTATAGAAATATTCTGTGATAATAGTGGTATAATATCTGCTCTTGGCTTTTCTTTATTATCAATTTTATGCATCATCACTGGCATTAAAATTCGTTCGGTATCTCCTTCTATACAAATAGCTTTATCCGCAAAGAAAAGTTCACTTCTATTCATTGTCAGATATTGTTTTACAAACTTAAATCCTTTCTGTTCATCTCCACCATACTCTTCTTTTAAAGAATTAAAGCTCTTAGCTATGACCGTATTCCCGTTTTTCTTCAAATATATAATGTCATCAAAGTTACATTCAGAAACTATATGTGATGAATGCGAAGTGATTAAAATCTGCAACTGCTTATTCTTTTCTTTCAACAACTTATTTCTATGTGCTTTGATATGAGATTTAATATTCCTTATAAATATATACTGTAACTGAGGGTGTGTATGTGCTTCAGGTTCTTCAATATATAAGAGATTTATATCTGCTGGTTGTTCAAACAATTCCTGTATATTGGTTTCAATCTCAAATAAAATACCAATTAAATTCAAATACCCCAATCCATTATATGTTTCTGGAAGCGAATAATCTCCCCCTTGTCTATAACTTAAGTTTGTATTATCTGACAATAAATTTTTCTCTGAAATAGATGACTCTATTGCTATATCAATTCCATTTTCTGCAGCACCATAAGTTTTAATAACGTCTATAACATCACTAAAAATACCATCAATGGGTTCTTCACCTTCACATTTTTCTCCATTGTAAATCTTATATAATTCTTTATCGGCTTCCTCCAATTTTTCTTCAAGTCTTGTAAATACCGATTCACTTTCATCTTTTGCAGCTTTATAAGAACTGAAATATTTACCAGTTAAACCTGATAAAACATGATTACGATCATCATTAGAAACCGCTCGATCAGCTCTTATTCCTGCCACTTTAATGACTTTTTGAATATCTTTATTATCAATTTCTTCTGATCTATCTTGCGTTGTTTTGTTTGCTTCAACATCAAACCCTCTTGAATATTTTTTCGTTTCAAAGAAGTTTGCAAAATTCTTACTCATAAATTTGGAAAATGATTTAAAATCTTCAATATTTTTTTCACTCATAATGTTTTTTAATTCTATGATTTTTTTTGCAGCTATTACCGAAATAAATTCTAAAACTATTATGTTATTATCTGGATTTAAGTCCATCATGAATTTTTGAATATTCTCATATGAATCATTATCATTATACTCAATGAATAATTGCATATTAATAGTTTCTAATAATTGAACTTCATCCAGCTTTGTTATATCAAAACCAATTATTTTTTTATAGAGATCTTTCTGGCATTCTAAATTTATATCTTCCCAAAATAATTTAGATGAATTTAGCATTTTATCTAAAACAATAATAGATGATGTTTTTCCACAATTATTTTTACCTATAACTAGCGACAATTCATCTTTAAAATTTAACTCAAAATTTTTTAATAATCTAAAGTTTTTGACTTTCATCTTTTTTAAAATCATTTTAATACTCCTCTTTACCTTCTAAATCAAACTTTTCTTTTATATTTATTTTCCTAAAAATCCTTTGTCTACTTACATCAACTTGTTGTTTTCGAGACGATTCTCACTACATCAACAACCTTATCAAACTTTAGATCTCCAATATACTTATTTTCACTGATATATATTTCCCACAAGGATCTTAGGTATGAATCTTCTTTTATGTCCTCGATTATTTCCTCATAGTCTTTCATTATCTCCTTACTTCCTCTTTTGTCGGAAGTTCTTTCTATTGCTTCTTTTAAAATTTTATAATCTATCTCATCTTTTTTTAATTTGTAGAGGGTGTATAGGTCGTAAAAGTCTCTCATTCGTGTTGTTGTTATATTTCTTCTGATTATGGTTTCATATTTTTCTGCGAGAATTGTTTCTAATGGATATGCCATTATTTTTATATCTTCTTTGCTAAAGATACAGGGATAGGTATATTCTATTTCCCTTGGTGTTATTGCATCTCCTGTTGTTAAGTCTAGTTTCATTGGGTTTTTAGTTTTCCCAACATTTGCTATTAGTGAAATTCTAAAGTTTTCGTACTCGTCTTCTTCTCTAATATAAGAGATGTCTTTTATTTCAAATTTTATTCCATCATCTGCATTGATATTAATAATTTCTTGAACTATTTCTTTTATTTTTTCTTCTTTTAGAGCTATGCCTTTAATGGTTGTGTCCATATCCATAGTTGTTCTATTTTCAATTCCAATTAAGGAAGATATTAGGAATCCTCCTTTTATGACAAAATTATTTTTGTAATTTGATTTGGATAGCCTTTCTAAAAATCTTTCGAAGAAATATATTTGCAGAACTTCTTGCGACTTAAGATTTTTCTTCTCTGCTAAACTTCTTATCTTTCCCTTTATACTCTCGATATTAATCACGATAATACCTCCATATATTTTCTAATTTCATCTTCTATTTTAAATAGTCTACTGTATTTTATGAGTCGTCTTAGATTTTTATTTTGTGATTTAAAGTATCTTTTTATGGCTTCTGTAAAAATTTGTTTATCTATTTTTTCTCTGTCGATTATGATGTCGCAAATTGTTCGATCTATATCGTAAACTGAGATATGATTGCCTTGTGGTGATTTTATTTCTGTCTTTCCTAGTTCGTATAAATCTTTTTTTACATAGTGAACTTGTAGATCCTCATATCTTTTTTTAATATGGCTTGCATTGTAGCCTTGGGGTACAGATATATGAAATACATTTGGAGTCCTATCTGATAGGTCATGGAGGTATAGGGCTGTTTGATGGGAAAATATAATTCGATTACTGTTTGATGATATTAAAATAAAATCGTCTATTACTTTTCCTTTTAATTGATATAGGCCCGGTCTTAATCTTTCTAATTGTCCGCTTTTTGTTAATTCCGATAAATTATGCCTGCTATATCCAAGTTCTTCTGCTTCTTTGTTAGTGATTACTAAATTTTCTTGTATATATTCTTTAAGTGTATTCATAGTCCGTCTCCTCTCGTTTACGCTTTTATTATATGTTATTAAAGTGAATATGTAAAGTTGACTTATGAATGATTTATATTTTAAAAAGGATGTAACGAATCCTTACTCCCTTCAATAAAAAAGAGCAGCCTTTTAAGCCACTCTTGTAGAAAGTACAAAATGAGTTAATTAAATTTTTTGTGTTTACTCATACTAGTCTCAAAACTACTCTTACATCCATGTAGTTTTTTTGAGTCTTTTTGACGTATCCTTCTTCATCTTTATCGAAGACAAAATGCTTATAAAACTGCTTAAAATGCAGGATTTCTAAGTTTACATCTTTTGTATCAACGCTATGCACTCCACATGCGATGTTTTTGGGAATTGGTCAACTATTTCTATTTCTTCTACCCTATATCCTCTGTTGCCAAATGTTTTAAGGTCGCGGACGAGGGTTACTGGATTGCAGGATATATAGAGAAATTTTTCTGGGGAGAAGTCGATTATTTTTTCTATTGCCTTTGGATTTATTCCTTCTCTCGGCGGGTCTAAAACTATTAGGTCTGGGTTCTTGTCCAAGTCATCTAGCACCTTTAGGACATCTTCTGCTATAAATTCTACATTATCTATTTTGTTTAGGACTGCATTTTCTCTTGCTGCTTCTACTGCTTCTTCTACTATTTCTACTCCAATAACTTTTTTTGCTGATTCTGCCAAAATTTGGGTTATTGTTCCTGTTCCTGAATATAGGTCGAAGACTAATTTATCTTTTGCGTCAATTTTTTCTCTTGCCATTGTATATAGAACTTCAGCCGACCTCGTATTTGTTTGGAAAAATGAGAAAGGACTTATTTTAAATTTGAGTCCAAGGACTTCTTCTTCAATGTGATCTTTTCCGTAGATTAAATTTATTTCTTCTGGCACAATTGCATCTGATAGTGAATCATTTTTTACATGGAAAATGCTCACTATTTTGCCTTCAAGGTCTAATCCCAAGAGAAATTTTATAAATTCATCTTTATTTAGCTCACTTTGAGTTGATGTGGCAAGAAGAATCATTATCTCGCCTGTTTTTGTCGCCTTTCTTATTAAGAGATGACGCAAAAATCCTTCATGTGTTTTTCTGTTGTAATGTTCTTCTCCAATTTTTTCAAAATAATTTCGCACTTGGCTTCTAATTTTATTAAAATCAGAGTCAACTATGTTGCATTCAGTGGTGTTTACTATCTCGTGAAATCTGTTTTTTACATGAAGCCCCAGTGCTAGTGGTCCATCCTTGTACTCGTCTCCAAAGGTGTACTCCATTTTATTTCTGTAAAATTTATGTACTGGAGATGGAATTATTTCAAGTTCTCTCTCAATTCCATTTTCCACAAATAGTTTTTCGATTAATTCTTTTTTATAATTTAATTCATCTTCATATTTTAGGGTTTGGTAAGTGCAGCCTCCACATTTTTCAAAATGAGGACAAGGTAATCCCTTTTCTATATTTGATCTTTCGATTACATTTAAAAGTTTTGCTTTTTTTGATCTTTTGCCTCTTGGTTTTATCTCAACTCTTTGACCGATTATTCCACCTTTAATTTCGTATTTTCTATCTTCAAATTTTCCTCTTGATAGGTTTGGAAATTTTGCTTCATCTATTTTTACTATTATGCTCATTTCTTCACTCCTTAGGAAAAATTATATCAAATTATATAATTTGCCTCAATTCTATAAAATCTCAAAAAATAATAATTTTTATTTTTTACATTACTTTAATATTTATTTTTTATTTTTTGGTATAATGTTATTGATAAGACTTTGTTTTATGGGCAAGCCCATATATATTTTTGGAGGTATTTTATGAAAAAAACATGGTTAGTATTACTCCTTGCAATGCTAATGACTCTTACTGCTTGTGGCGGTAACAAAAAAGAAGAGGCAAAGGCTGAAGGAGAAAAAAATGCAATTGAAGAGTTAAAAATTCAATTTGTTCCATCAAGAGAACCTGAAGAAATTGTAACTCAAACTGAACCTTTAAAGGAAATCTTAAAGGCTAAGCTTGCTGAAAAAGGTTATGATGTTAAAAATATTGACATCACAGTTGGAACTAACTACGAAGCAACTGGCGAAGCTCTAAGTGCTGGTACAGTTGATGTTGGATTTATCCCTGGCGGAACTTATGCAATCTATGACGATGGTGCTGAAGTTCTTCTTACTGCAACTAGAAAGGGACTTTCTGTTGACTCTGACAATCCTAAAGACTGGAATGACAAGAAACCTACTGAACAAGTTGACGAACAAGTGAACTTCTATAGAGCTCTTGTAATTGCTGGACCTTCTGAAAAGGGTAAAGAACTTGCAGCTAAAGTAAATAATGGCGAAGAATTAACTTGGGAAGATCTTTCAAGTGCTAAATGGTCTGTAATGGGTTCATCTTCTTCTGCTGGTTACATCTACCCATACCTTTGGTTACAAAAAAATTATGAAAAGGGTCTAACTGACCTCCCATCTATCGTACAAGCTGATTCTTATCCATCATCTATGGCAAGACTTGCTTCTGGTCAAGTTGATGTAATGGTTGGCTTTGCAGATGTTAGAATTGACAATGCTGAAAAATGGCAAAGTGAATTTAAAAAATCCGCATCAATTTGGGATGAAACTAATGTAATTGGCGTTACTGATAAAATTTTCAACGACACAATTTCAGTTTCTAAAAACTCAGAAATTATGACAGATGAATTTAAAAAAGCTCTTTCTGATTCCTTCATCGAAATTGGAAATACTGAAGAAGGTAAAAAGATTATTTCAATTTACAGCCACGAAGGCTACCAAGTTGCAAAAGATTCTGATTACGATGGCGAAAGAGAAGCACAAAACCTTTTAAAAGAACTTAAAAACTAATAAAGTTATTTTATTTGACTAAATAAAATTTTTTAATCTTTTAAGAGAATATGAAAATTAAGAAAGGGCTTCAAAATTGAAGCTCTTTTTTATAAGGAGTATTATGATTGAATTTAAGAATGTAGATAAAGTATATCCTGGTGGATTTAAGGCTCTAAAAGACATTAATTTAACTATTGCCGATGGCGAATTTGTTGCCATAATAGGACGAAGTGGTGCCGGCAAGTCCACTTTAATTAGAACTATAAATAAGATGCACGACATAAATTCTGGGACACTTACTGTGGATGGAGTTGATGTTAAAAGTTTAAAGGGAAAGGAACTTAGAAAGTTTAGGAGAAATATTGGCATGATTTTCCAATCCTTTAACTTAGTTGAAAGAATTTCTGTAATAAAAAATGTCATGTCTTCCTTTGTTCCTGATTTGAATCTATTTCAATCTATTTTCGGAGTCTACCCAAAGGAATGCAAGATAAAAGCCCTTGAAGCTCTTGAACAAGTTGACATCTTGGACAAGGCTTTTGAAAGAGCCGATAATCTTTCTGGCGGACAACAACAAAGAGTTGCTCTAGCAAGAACTCTTGTGCAAAACCCAAGCATTATCCTTGCTGACGAGCCTGTTGCGAGCCTTGACCCCGTTACAGCAAGACAAGTTATGGATTATTTTAAAAAGATTAACGAAAATCTTGGCATAACAATTCTTTTAAATATTCACCACGTTGAACTTGCCCTTGAATATGCTACAAAAGTCCTTGGCGTTCGTGACGGCGAAGTAATTTATTATGGACCTGCCAAAGATGTTGATGACAAAGTTTTAAAATCTATTTACGGAGATTCCTTTGAAGAAATAAAAATGGAGGAAATATGAACCTCTACTACAAAATTTTTAAACCAAAAAAATATATAACAAGTTCAGGAAAAGAAATTTATGAATATCCTGGTTTTACTATTCCAATAATAATTGCTTTGATATTATTTACGGCACTTTCAGTTAAAGTAACAGGATTTTCATTGAACACTTTGATAAAAAATTTCCACAAACTTTTTGCAATATTATCGCCAATGTTTAAGCCAAACTTTTCCTATTTCTCTTCAGTGGTGGGACCACTTTTAGACACAATAAAGATGTCCTTCTTGGGCTCCTTTCTCGGTGCAATTGTTGCTGTTCCCTTTGCTTTTTTGGCATCTCATAATATGGTCAAGAGCAAAATTATTAACTGGATTGTAAAACTATTATTTTCAATTCTTCGTACAATTCCAACACTTGTGTCTGCACTTATAGCTACTTATGTATTTGGACTTGGCGCCTTTGCAGGTACTGTTGCAATCTTTTTATTTTCCTTCTCCTATGTTGGAAAACTAACTTACGAGCAAATTGAAACAGTTAACATGGGAGCTTTTGAGGCCATGATATCCATGGGCTTTACTAGAGCAATGGCATTTTTTAAATCTATTGTGCCAGAAATTTTGCCTTTTTACCTTTCAACAGCTCTTTACAACTTTGAAGGTAACGTTAGATACGCTGCCATCCTTGGTTATGTAGGAGCAGGTGGATTAGGTCTACTTATTAACGAAAACATTAACTGGAGAGATTATAACCGCGTTGGTATGATACTTTTGACACTGCTTGTAACAGTATTTGTCATAGAAAATATCAGTGCACACTTTAGAAGAAAGTTGAATTAATATGTCAGAAAAAGTAATACAAAAATTAAAATCTGAACCCAAAAATCATGGATATATTTTCATGATAATCGCCATTGTTTTATTTATGATAATTTGGTCCTCAAATGTAATTAATTTTGAGTCTGCAACAAAAGAAGGCATGGACGTTGCAAAAAATATAATAAAGGGCATTTTAAGTCCAAAAAGAGAAATGCTATTTAATTTGACAAAAAAGGGCGTTCCTTATCTTTTGCTTGAGACAATATGTATTGCCTTTTTGGGCACTCTCGTTGGCTCAATAATTGCAATTCCCCTAAGCTTTTTGGCTTCATCAAATATTGTTGCTGCCCCAATAGCTTACCTTGTGAGAATTCTTATAATATTAATAAGGACAATCCCATCAATAGTTTATGGTCTAATGTTCATAAGAGTTACAGGCCCTGGACCCTTTGCAGGGCTTATGACTATGAGCTTTACCTCAATAGGGATGCTTACAAAATTATTTTCAGACAACATTATGAACTTAAACAAGTCCATACTTGAGTCTTTCTCATCAATAGGTGCAACAACTTTTCAAAAAATTCGCTTTGGAATAATTCCACAGCTTTGGGCAAACTTTGCATCTACAACAATTTATCGTTTCGACATAAATTTAAGAGACGCAGCAGTCCTTGGACTCGTTGGTGCAGGAGGTATTGGCTCTCCACTTATGTTTGCCATAAATTCCTACAAGTGGCAAGAAGTTGGTGCAATCCTTTTGGGACTTATAATTCTAGTTTTATTTATAGAATTTTTCTCAACAAAAATTAGAGCAAAATTAGTAGGTGAAAAATGAAAATAAAAGTAATTCACACATCAGATTTACATGGATATTTTTTCCCAACAGACTATTTAGATAGAGAGAGAAAAGCCACTGGCTATCTCTCTCTTTTAAACAATATAAAAAAAGATGAATTTACAATTTTAACTGACGGAGGCGACACCCTTCAGGGTTCATCCTTTGCCTATTATGTAAAAGAATTCTTAGACTCAGATATAATAGCAGATCTCATGCAAAATGTTGACTACTACACCCTTGGCAATCACGATTTTAATTATGGTTACGATTATTTAAAATCTTATGTAGAAAATATGAAGGGGAAATTACTTTGTGCAAATGTCACTGACAAAACTTCTCATATAAAATTTTCTCCCTATGCCATAAAAGAAATAGAAGGCTATAAAGTTGGCATAGCCGGAATTGTAACAGACTGGGTAAATCTTTGGGAAAGAAAAGAAAATTTAGAAAATTTTGAAATAAGAGATGCCTTTAGCTCTGCCAAGGAAGTTTTAGAAAAATTAAAAGAAGAAAAAACTGATTTTAATATTTTAATTTATCACGGCGGCTACGAGATAGATTTAAAGACTGGCAAAAAATTATCAGACACAAGTGAAAATGTTGGTGGAAAAATCGCAAGTGAGCTTGACTATGACTTAATCCTCGCTGGGCACCAACATATGGAATTATCTGGCGAGATCAATAAGACCTTTGCCGTAGAAAGTCCTGCCAATGGAATGAAGGCTGCCATGATAGAAATAGAAACTGGCGAGAAAAAAGTTTCTGCATCTTTTATAGAACCAAAACTTGGAGAAAATTCTTTAGAAGAAAAATATAGAGATGTAGAAGAAAAGGTGCAAGACTATTTAGATGAGCCAATTGCAAAACTTTCTCGCGACTATCTCCCTGAAGATAAAATAAATATGGCAATAGATGGGTCTGATCTTGCAGATTTAATAAATAAAATCCAACTTGAATACACTGGCGCCGACATTTCAATCACATCCTTTGCAAATGTAATATCTGGACTCAAAAAAAATCTAACTACTAGAGATGTCTTAAACACTTACAGATTTCCAAACACAGCTCTAGTTCTTGAAATTGACGGCAAAACTCTTAGAGCTGCTCTTGAAGAGGACTACACTTATATAGTCTATGACGGAGATTACAAAATCGCCAAAAGATTTTTAGAGCCAAAGGAAGAACACTACAACTTTGATTTCTTTTATGGCATAGACTTTGATTTAGACTTAAAAAAAGAAGTCGGACAAAGGATTGGAAAAATTTATTTTAAGGGAAGAGAAGTTGTAGATGATGGCAAATTTTCCATAGTAATGAATAATTACAGGGCAACAGGAGCTGGCGGCTTTGATATGTATAAAAATCTCAAAGTCTTAAAAAATTATGACAAAGAAATATCGGAAATATTATTAGATTATTTTAGAAATTTATAATTCTTGAATCGAGACTTGGACAAAGCAAGTCTCTTTTTTTATTTCTAGAAAATTGTGTGAATTTGAAAAAATGCAAAAAAATAAGACAGTTGCCTGTCTTATTCGTAGAGATTTCTGCTTCCAAATTTAATTTTACTATTATTTAGAGCTTTTTTTTGTGGATAGTTGTAATTAGAAATCATCGACCTAAAGAGCGTAGCCGCTTCTGATCTCCTAATTGATCTTCTAGGATAGAAATTGCCATCAGAGTAGCCTCTTAGTATTCCTGCATCGACTAAGGCGCCTACATAACCTCTTGCCGATTCACTAATTTTGGCTCTGTCTCCAAACTCATTAGTTGCGCCCTCCTTTTGTGGCAATGAATAGACATAGCCAAGGATTTCTGCAACCTCTTCTCTTGTAATTTCTCTCTCTGGATTTAACTTTCCCGTATTTGGTGTAATATACCCTGCCTTAATGCCTTTAGCTACATCGCTATAAAACCAGTCAGAAGTGTTTACATCAGAAAAAGTTACTGTGTAAGTCTTGTCATAGCCTGCCAAAGAATTTACTGTGGCGTAAAACTCAACTCTAGTCATGTTTTCGTTTGGTTTAAACGTATTGTCCTCATAGCCTGACATAATTCCCTTGTCAGTTATAAAATCAACAGATGATTCTGCCCAATGACCCCTTGTGTCTCTAAAGGATTTTGCAAATACAGTGCTTGTTAAAATCAATGCTGTGGAGATAATGATCAATGAAGTCTTTTTAAAAATCTTCATTTTTATCACCTTCAGTATTATTATAACTTAATAATCTCTTTTTGAAACATAATCTATTTTAAGTTTATGTTACAAAGAATTCTTATTGTAATATTGCTGAAATATTGCCTCTATCGTCTTAATTTTGGGATTTATTCTCGATGGTAGTTTTAATATTATTTATAAAATATTTTAATTTTTTGCAAAATAAAAGAGAACAGATTATGTAAATTTATAACTGTTCTCTAAGGGAAGAAAAAAGATGATGAAGTTTTCACTTCATTTATATTTTACTTTAGTTAATTATTTTTGTCAAGCCTTTATGAAAATATTTTCAAAAAATTTTTTCATAATTTAAAGCCTTTTAAATCCTATTATTTACACAAATTAAATGTTTTTTTAAAGATATTATGAATATATTTGCACAGATTACTTTATTATCTTTTTATGGTAGAATGTAGTTGAGGTGATATTTTGTTAAAAGATATAATTTTAAAGAGAAGAACAGTTAGAAAATATAAAGATAAAGAAGTTGACAGAGAAAAACTAGAAGAACTTTTGATGTACGCATCTATGGGCCCATCAAACGGCAACTCCCATCCAGTTGAATTTATAATTGTAGATGACAAAGATAAGATTGAAGAACTTTCAAATATGGATTCCTTTGCAACTTTATACCTAAAAGATGCTCCAGTCCTTGTAATAGTAATAGCAAACACAGACATTTGCAAAACTTGGGTAGAAGAAACATCACTTACAGCAGCTTATCTTCAACTACTTCTTGAAGAAGAAGGACTTTCATCTTCTTGGATAAATGTAAAAGAAGGAAACACTGCTGGTAGAATTTCTTACGAAGAATATTTTGCTGAAAACTTTGGTGTAAAAAAACCTTACAGGGCTCAATGTATAATTCCTATTGGCTATAAAAAATCTGGCACAAAAGACCACGAAGAATTTGATATATCTTCAAAAGTCCACTACAATAAGTTCTAAAATTTTTATAAAATGTAAAATTTTTATTAACATGAAAAATAATTAAATCCGGTTCGCCGGATTTTTTTTACTAAAATATGAAAGTGTATAAAAAAAGATTCTCCTTAATATCATACAGGTGAATCTTTTTTACTATCTTAAATTATTTAAAAAGTGAAACTATAAAGTCGATAAATTTTTCTAAAAAGCTCTTTGTATTTTCAACGGCTTTTTCTCCTTCAGGAGAGTTTAAAAATTTTGATGCCTTGTCTTTGTATTTAACAGCAGTATCTGCGAGTCTATTCCAATCTACATCTGCATCTTTCATGTTATTAAATAAACTTACAAGCTTGTCCTCTTGGCTCTTTGTCAAATTAATATCGTAGTTATTTGTTACATTTTCTATAATAAGTCTAACTTCATTTTCATCTTTAGGCATATTTTTTGCCATTGCATCCTTAACTTGATAAATTATGTCATTAGTCTTTTCATCGCCAAGTTCTTCAGAAAGTTTTGTTTGCACAACCAATTCTTGGTTAGCAACTTTTTTCAAATCTTCAGGAAGCTTTTTGCCAGTGTTTTCTTCATAAGATTTTAAAATTCCAGTTAGGGCAGCTGTACCGCTTACCTTTCCTGGTGCCGTTACATAAATGTCGGCATCTTCTATTCCCACAGTGTTAAGGGCATTTAGAAAGGCCTCTTCTCCTACAACTCTAATGTTGTCTGAAAGTTCAATATTTATCCCACTGCCAGCTTTTTTGTATCTAACTATAGCTGATGAAATTGACTTATTTCCAATTTCCTTTGAAGAAAGAACATCGCCTAGGTACTTGTACTCTTCCTTGTTTGTTACTTCAATAATCTTTGCATTTTCGTCTGCCTTCATCTCACGAAGCATTTCACTTTTTTGCTCTTCCCTTAAATCAGCTCCAAGAGTTACTATTTCATCGCCTTCTTTGGCAAAAACTACACTTGGTACCATCAATAATGAAAGTGCGGCAACAATAATTTTATTTTTAATTTTCATAATCTCCTCCGTTTTTTTCATACTAACATTAGTATATGTATAATAGTTAAAAATTATGTGAAATTTTTTACTATCAATTAAACAAAATTAAAAAAGAGCTCTCTCAAGCTCTTATTTTACTTTATTTTTCCTTGTGAAATCTCAATATATCTTCAAAAATAAACCACATATCCTTGACTTCATCTTTTTGTGATGAAGAGAAAGGGATTATATTTTCTCTGTGCTCAACGCCAAGTTTTTTTGCAATCACAGAAATATGTTTATCCAATTGAGATTTTTTTATTTTATCCTTTTTTGTTGCTATGACTATGCCAGAAAAGCCTGAGTGAAGGATGTAGTCATACATTTGCTTATCCAAAGCAGTTGGCTCATGTCTAATATCCACCAAGAGAATTGTCTCCAAAAGATTTTCTCTATTCTCAAGGTATCTGTTGATTATGCCTGCCCACTTTTCCTTTTCAGTCTTTGCAACTTTTGCGTAGCCGTAACCAGGTAAATCCACAAGGCGAAGGTCATCATTTACCTTGTAAAAATTAATTGTCCTAGTCTTTCCTGGCGTAGATGAAGTTCTCGCAAGATTTTTTCTATTTAACATGGCATTTATAAAAGATGACTTGCCCACATTAGACCTTCCTGCAAAGGCAAATTCAGGAAGATTTGCCACAGGATATTGTTTTTCCAAAACTGCAACTTTTTCGAGTTCCGCTTTACTTATCTTCACTAAAATCACCTATCGCAATCTCTGCAACTTCTTTAAAGTTTGAAACTGTTTTTATCTCTAACTTTTCAACAGCCGCTTCTTCGATTTCCTTTAAGTCTCTCTTATTCTCTTCTGGAATAATCACAGTCTTAACTCCATATCTTTCCGCAGCTAAAAGTTTTTCTTTCAGTCCACCTATTGGAAGGACTTTGCCCCTAAGTGTAATTTCTCCAGTCATGGCAACATCGCTTCTCACTGGTCTTTTTGTAAGGGCCGATAAAACTGATGTGGCAATTGTAATTCCTGCTGAAGGCCCATCCTTTGGCACTGCACCTTCTGGCACATGAATGTGAATGTCCTTATCGCTTCTAAAGTTTGCGTCAATTTTAAAGTCCTCCGCATTAGATGCAATGTGAGAAATGGCCGCTATGGCTGATTCCTTCATAACATCGCCAAGAGAACCTGTAAGTGTTAGTTTTCCCTTGCCAGGCATGACAGTTGTCTCAATAACAAGGGTAGTGCCACCTACTTCTGTCCATGCAAGTCCATTAACTGATCCAACTTCAGAATTTTTTTCTCGCTCATTTATTAAATAAATTTTTTCGCCAAGAAAGTCAGAAATATTCCTCGTGGACACAGAAACTTTATCTAAATCTTCTTCCACAATTTTTAGAGCAGACTTTCTCACGACTTTTGAAATTTGTTTTTCTAAACCTCTCACTCCAGACTCACGAGTATAGTAATCAATTATGTCCTTTAGGGCTTTTTCAGAAATATTAATATTTTCCTTTTTTAAACCATTTTCAGAAATTTGTTTTGAAACTAAATATTTTTTTGCAATATTTAATTTTTCATTTGGCGTATAGCCACCTAACTCGATTACTTCCATTCTATCAAGAAGTGGTCTTGGAATAGTCTGCCTTGTGTTTGCCGTCGCTATAAAAAATACATTGGATAAATCAAAGGGAAGCTCCATATACCTATCTGTAAAGGAATTATTTTGCTCTGGATCAAGAACTTCAAGTAGTGCAGAGGCAGGATCTCCCTTAAAGTCATTTCCTATTTTATCTATCTCATCAAATAAAAATACTGGGTCATTTTTGCCAGCTTTTTTCATGAGGGAAATAATTCTGCCAGGAAGTGCGCCAATGTAAGTCCTTCTGTGTCCTCTTATTTCTGCTTCGTCAGTTACACCACCAAGGCTCATGCGAACAAATTCCTTGTTTAGTGCATTTGCAATTGACTGAGCAATTGAAGTTTTACCAACTCCAGGAGGTCCCACTAGACAAAGTATTGGCCCTCTACTCTTGTCGCCAGATAAAAGTCTTACGGCGATAAACTCTAAAATTCTCTCTTTTACATTTTTAAGTCCGTAGTGTTCTTCATTTAAAACTTTTCTAGCATCGCTTAATTTTACTTTTTCCTCTCCAGCATCAAGCCAAGGAAGATCCATTATCCAATCAAGATAATTTATGAGCATTGAATAATCTGGAGACTGTGAATTTAAGTTGCCAAGTTTTTTAATTTCACTTAGGGCTTTTTCCCTCACTTCCTCAGGGAGATTTTTCTCTTCAATTTTTTTCTTGTAGACTTCTGTGACTTCGCCCTCATCTTCTCCATCGCCAAGTTCCTTGTGAATAACTCGAAGCTGTTCCTTTAAATAGTATTCTCTTTGGATATCATCCATTTTCTTTTTCACTTGGTCATTGATGTTTTTTTCTATGGATAGAATGTCAATTTCCTTTTTCATTATCTCATGAAAAGCAACAAGTCTCTCATAAATGTCTGTAGTCTCAAGTAATATTTGATACTCCTCAAGTTTAAAGTTGAGGTATCCAACAACTGTGTCGATAAACCTTGAAGGGTCATCTGTGTCAGCAATATTAGATAATAGTCCTGGGAAGAATTTCTCGTCAAGGGATGCGTAAGATTCTAAATCACTTAAGGCAAGGCGAAGTGCCGCCTCGATTTCGTCATCTTCATTGTAGTCAACTTCCTCTTCTTCTAGGATCTCTATATCAGCTTCAATTATCTCCTTGCTAATATCAAGACTTGAAATTTTCGCCCTCTCTTCGCCTTCAACAAGTACTCTAACAACTCCACCTGGGAGCTTTAAAATTTGTTTTATAGTTGCCACAGTCCCAACATCAAAGAGGTCTTCTCTCTTTGGATCTTCTACTTCTAATTCTCTTTGCGCCACCAAAAATATTTTTGAGTCTTGCATTTCCGCCCTTTCAATTGCATTTACAGAAATTTTTCTGCCGCAATCAAAGTGCATGACCATGTGGGGAAAGATTACTAAATCTCGAAGTGGGATAAGTGGTAATCTTAAATTTTCCATTTTTCACCTTCTAAAAAAGCCGTGGCAAGCACGGCTAAATTAATTTATTTTTTTATTAACTCAGCAGACTCTGTACCTTCTACTGATTCTTTAGTTATTTTAACTGCCTTGATGTCGTCTCTTGAAGGAATTTCGTACATCACATTCATAATTGTGTTTTCGATAACTCCTCTTAATCCTCTAGCTCCTGCCTTCTTTTCAATTGCCTTTCTGGCAATATATTTTAGGGCATCGTCATCGAAAATTAAATCTACATCGTCAAATTTTAATAGCTCTTTGTATTGTTTTACAAGTGCGTTCTTTGGCTTAGTCAAAATTTCCACTAGAGCATCTTCGTCTAATTCTTCAAGAGTGATAGTAACAGGAAGTCTTCCTATAAGTTCTGGTATAAGTCCAAACTTTAACAAGTCTTCAGTCTCAACTTTTTTAAGAATATTTTCTCTATTGGCCTTCTTATCTATTAGTTCAGAACCAAAGCCCATAGATGACTTAGCAGTTCTATTTTCTATAATTTTGTCAATTCCGTCAAAGGCACCACCAACAATAAATAAAATATTTGTGGTGTCAACTTGAATAAATTCTTGAGAAGGATGCTTTCTGCCACCTTGCGGCGGAACATTGGCAACAGTGCCTTCAATTATTTTTAGAAGTGCTTGTTGCACACCTTCTCCACTTACATCTCTTGTGATAGATACATTTTCAGATTTTCTGGCAATTTTATCTATCTCGTCAATGTAAATAATTCCCTTTTCTGCCCTCTCAATGTCATAGTCAGCATTTTGAATTAATTTCAAAATTATATTTTCAACATCTTCGCCAACATAACCAGCTTCAGTTAAAGTTGTGGCATCAGCAATGGCAAAGGGAACATTTAAAAGTCTCGCAAGAGTTTGTGCAAGTAAAGTCTTACCAGAACCAGTTGGTCCAATCATTAAGATGTTGGACTTTTGAAGTTCAATATCCGGATTTACTTTTTTGGAAGATGAAATTCTCTTGTAGTGATTATATACAGCAACGGCAAGGGCACGCTTGGCATCCTCTTGCTTTACCACATATTGATCCAAAATCTCTTTAATTTCGGCAGGTTTTTTCAAATCAAAATCCTTGTCAAGCACTACTGGAATTTCTTCTTCTAAAATTGTGTGGCATCTCTCGATGCACTCGTCACAAATATTAACATTAGGTCCGGCGATTAATCTATTCACTTGGTTTTGCGTTTTGCCACAGAATGAACATCTTAAAATTTCATCTGTTTTTGACATATCTCACCTCAAACCCTTTTTTCTATAACTTTATCTATTAAACCATATTTTTTTGCTTCTTCAGAAGATAACCAATAATCTCTATCTGTATCTCTTTCGATTTTTTCAAGATCTTGACCAGTTCTTTCAGCTAAAATTTCATTTAATTTTTTTCTAATTTTTAAAATCTTTTCTGCATTGATTTGAATGTCACTTGCTTGACCTTGTGCCCCACCAGAAGGTTGGTGGATCATAATGTCAGAATTAGGGAGAGCAAATCTCTTTCCCTTAGCACCTGAGGCAAGCAAAAATGCTCCCATAGATGCAGCCATTCCGATGCAAATTGTTGAAACATCTGGCTTAATATAATTCATAGTGTCATAAATGGCAAAGCCTGCAGAAACAGAACCACCAGGCGAATTTATATAAAGTTGGATGTCCTTATTTGGATCTTCAGATTCTAAAAATAAAAGTTGTGCAACAATAAGGTCAGCCATAGTATCATTTACTTCGCCACTTGCAAAAATAATTCTATCCTTTAAAAGCCTTGAGTAAATGTCATAAGACCTCTCGCCCCTATTAGTTTGTTCTACTACCATTGGCACTAATGCCATGTAATCACATCCTCTGATTATTTATCTTCTTTTTCTTCTTTATCTTTTTTTACTTCTTCTTTAATTTCTTCTTCAGTAGTTTCTTTTGGTTCAACAAATTTTGCTTTTTCAACAAGAGTGTCAATTGCCTTTCTCTTTTGAAGGTCGTCTCTTACAACTTCCTTATTTTGATTTAGCATATATTCTCTCATTTTTTCCATGTGTTCTTTATCATCTTTGAAGTATTCTTCAACTACTTTATTAACTTCTTCTTCAATTTCTTCATCGCTTATTTCAATAGCTAAATCTTTTACAAGAGCTTCAAGGGCAAGATCATTTTTAACAGTTCTTTCTGCTTCAGGTCTCATAGTTTTTTTGAAATCGTCAAGACTTTGACCAATCATCTTGATGTAGTCTTCAAAGCTAATGCCTTGAGCTCTTAAGCTTTGGTCATAATTTCTAATCATATCATCAATTTGTGCATTGATCATTCCCTCAGGAATTTCTACATCTACCATTTCGCCAATTTTATCAATAGCTCTTCTTTGTTTTTCCATTTGAGAAGTTGTCTTGAATTCTTCTTCCTTCTTCTTTCTGATGTCAGCTTTAAATTCATCAAGAGTGTCAAATTCAGAAATATCCTTTACAAATTCATCGTCAAGTTCTGGAAGTTCTTCATAAGAAATACTATTTAATTTAATTTCAAATTTTGCATCTTTTCCAGCTAAATCTTTTTGATGATAATCTTCTGGGAATTTAACAGTAATGTCAAATTCTTCGCCAATTTCGTGGCCAATTAATTGTTCTTCAAAACCTGGAATAAATGTGTTTGAACCAATTTTAAGGTCTTGGCTTTCAGCTTCTCCACCATCAAAATATTTTCCATCAACAGAACCCTTGAAGTCGATATTTACAGTGTCGCCATCTGCTACAGCTCTGTCATCAACATTTATAATTCTTGCATTCATTGCTCTTTCATTTTCAACTTCAGAATCAATAAGTTCGTCAGTTACTTCAAGAGTTGGATCTTCAATTTCGATTCCTTCGTAGCCTTTAAGCTCAACTTCAGGTTTAACATCAACTGATACCTTTACAGTTAAATCTTCGCCCTTTTCTACGCTATCTTCATCAATGTCAATATTAGGTTGGTCAACAACTTTTAAATCTAGTTCCTTTATAGCTTTTTCATATTCAGCAGGAAGAAGTTCGTTAATAGCATCTTCAAAGAATACATCTTTGCCATACATATTTTCGATCATCTTTCTAGGAACATGACCTTTTCTAAATCCAGGAATTTGGAAGTGTTTTTTATTTTTCTTGTACACTTCTGTCTCAGCATTATTTATATCTTCTCTTTTTAAAACAATATCAAAAAAGACAGTGTTATTTTCTTTCTTTTTAATTTCCATTTTAATTGCCTCCTCGCTCTATGGCGTTTTTTAACATCTCTATATTATAACATAAGTTATTTTAAAAATATATTAAATCCCTCTATCCTTTAGGATTTTAGAGAGAATTTCCATCTCTTCATCACTAAGAGTAACACCCTTGGACATTTTTTCGTGGTTTGGGTCCCACTCTCTCAAGTCATACTTAGCAGGTCTGTCATTGAAAGAAACCTTGTTAAGCTCCTTAGTCCAGCCCTTGGCACTTTCAGATAAAACTCCCAAGTGCTCTGTAATTTCAAATTTAAAATCGCTCATACTATCTAACCTTTTCTACTTCATTTAAAACATTTTTTATTGCATCTTCAGAAGAAATTTCAGAATTTTCCATTTCTCTTCTAGTTGAATACTCTACCATGCCTTCAGAAGATTTCTTGCCACAAGTTATTCTTAGCGGAATACCAATTAAGTCTCTATCCTTAAACTTAACCCCAGCTCTTTCCTTTCTATCGTCAAGAAGAACTTCAATTCCCATAGTCTTTAATTCTTCATAAATTTTTTCTCCAAGCTTAACTTGGTCTTCATCTTTAACATTTACTATTGTAACAATTGCCTCATAAGGTGCTACAGCCATTGGCCAGATGATACCATTATCATCATGATTTTGTTCTATGACTGCCGTTACAGATCTTGTAATTCCAACACCGTAAGAACCCATGTAAAAATAATTAGCCTTTCCATTTTCGTCAAGATAAGTTGCATTTAAAGATTCTGAATATTTTGTACCCAATTTGAATATATTTCCCACTTCAATGCCTCTTGCAAATTTGTATTCTTCATCAGTTTCAGGAACTCTGTCTCCTTCAGCAACAAGAAGAAGATCCTCTACAACTTCGCCTTCAAAGTCTCTACCATAATTTGCGTTGATGTAGTGGTATTCACTTTCATTAGCTCCAACAATAAGGTTATCCATTTCTGTAACTCTCTTGTCGAAAATCATCCTAACATCAAGACCAATAGGTCCAGTGTAACCTTTGATAGATTTTATAGCCTCAATGTCAGAGTCTTCCATCATTCTTATGTCGTGTTCAGCAACTCCAGTGTAAGCAACAAGCTTTGCAAAATTTAATTCTCTATCGCCAGGAATAAATACTAAAACGGGTTCATCGCCAAGCATTAAGTCAATTGCCTTGGCACATTTCTTTTTATCAACTTTTAAAAACTCTGAAACCTCTTCGATTGTGCTTGAATTAGGCGTATGAACTTTCTCTAATTCTTTCTTTTCTTCTCTTTCTGGAATAATATATTCAACTGGAGCTTTTTCTTCAGTTGCTCCAAATTTTCCAGACTCAGAATATACTATTACACCTTCTCCAGTTTCAGAAAGGGCGATAAATTCGTGTGAGCCAGTGCCACCCATAGCACCATTGTCCCCTTCAACAATTTTATAGTCAAGCTCTAATCTGTCAAATATTTTTTCATAAGCCTCATACATATTCATGTAAGCATCGTGAAGTGTCTCTGGAGAAGTGTCAAAAGTATAGGCATCTTTCATGGAAAATTCTCTAGCTCTGTTTATTCCAAATCTAGGTCTCTTTTCGTCTCTGTACTTAGTTTGAATTTGGTATAAATTTAGAGGAAGATCCTTGTAAGATTTAACTTCGTCTCTAATAAGCGTGGTAAAATATTCTTCCGCAGTTGGTCCAAGGCAAAACTCTCTGTCATTTCTGTCCTTTAACTTAAACATTTCTGGACCAAACTTTTCCCATCTACCAGACTCTTTCCAAATTTCAGCAGGTTGGATAGCTGACATTAAAATTTCCATTGCACCAGCTCTATCCATCTCTTCACGAACTATATTTTCAATTTTTCGAATAGATCTATAGCCAAGTGGCAAGTATGTATAGATACCACTAGCAGATTTTCTAATCATACCTGCTCTTAGAAGAAACTTGTGTGATGCAATCTCTGCATCTTGTGGATCCTCCCTAAGAGTTGGCATATAAAGTTTTGATAATCTCATATTACCTCCATAATAAAAGTATTATAATAAATAAAATAAATTTCCACAAGTTTTCTGAAAAAATCTCGTGGCACGCTATTTTTATTATACTATAAAGCTTGTAATACTTCACATTTTTGTACAAATTTTTTAGTTTTTTAAGGCTTAAAGAAAATACTTTTACAAAAGTCACAAAAATTTTTCCAATTTTAATGTATAATAGATAATTATTTCATAAAAAATAAATAGGAGGACATTATAATGAATAAAAAAGATATTAAGGGCATTATATTTTCTGCCCTTATCGCAACTTGTGCCTACTTTTTAGGCAAAAACTTTCCAGTTATAGGAGGTCCTGTCTTTGGAATACTCTTTGGAATTATCTTAAATAATTTTAATAGACCTGAGTCCTTTGAAGCTGGAATAAAATTCACATCAAAAAAAGTTTTGCAACTTGCTGTTGTACTCTTAGGCTTTGGACTAAACCTAGGAGAGATTATAGTTGTGGGCAAGTCATCACTACTTATTATTCTCTCAACAATTTCCACTGCACTTATAATTTCCTTTGTGGCTGCAAAAGTTTTAAAAATTGATTCAGATGTGGCAACCCTAATTGGTGTTGGCTCATCAATTTGTGGCGGCTCAGCAATTGCCGCAACAGCACCAGTAATAAAGGCAAAAGACGAAGATATTGCAACATCAATTTCCGTAATATTTTTATTTAATATAATCGCTGCCCTAATCTTCCCAACACTTGGAGTAAAACTTGGCATGACTCACACAGGATTTGGTATGTGGGCAGGCACAGCAATTAATGACACATCTTCAGTTGTAGCAGCGTCAGGAACTTGGTCAACAATGTTTAATGATGACACTGCCCTTAATTATGCAACAATTGTAAAATTAACGAGAACTCTTGCAATTATTCCAATAACTCTTGTGCTTGGAATAATAAAATCAAAGGAAAATACTGAAAAAGTTAGCCCCTTAAAAGCTTTTCCAACATTTATTTTATTTTTCCTACTTGCATCAATAGTAACAACAGTATTGCCGCTACCAGAATCTTTCTTGTCAGCAATGAAATTTTTTTCAAAATTTTTCATCATAATGGCAATGTCAGCAATTGGTCTTAACACAGATATAAAAAATTTAATCTCTCGTGGCGGCAAGGCAATCATAGAGGGTGCTCTTTGTTGGATAGGAATTATTTGCGTCAGTCTCTTGATGCAGCACCTACTTTGCATTTGGTAAAATATTAAAATTTAATAAAAGAAAAAGAAGTTTAATTTGCATCTTTTACAAGTTAAACTTCTTTTTTTGTTATTTTTAACATAATTTTATTTTTCACAGGCAAAAAACTAAAAGCCCTTGCGGACTTTTAGTTTTTTATTTTATAAAAATTTTTATGAATTAAATTCTTTGTATTCTCTCTTTGCTTCTTCTTGTTCTTCTGGTATTACCTTGACACTAGCCTTAACTATTCTCTTGTCTGCCACCGCGAGTTCTGTCAATATACAGCCAGAAGTCTTTACGCTAAGCTTTTTCTTTTCATTTTCTTCTGGTATAAAGCCAAGTTTTTCAATTATTAGTCCTGAAATTGTCTCATGGTTTTCTGAATAAAGTGATGTGCCAAGTTCATCATTTATGTCTTCGATGTCCATTGAACCATCAACTATATATTCATTGTCAGAAATTTTTTCTAGCGAGTGATTTTCCTTGTCGTACTCGTCTTCAATTTCGCCAACAATTTCTTCTACTATGTCTTCTACAGTTACCATGCCAGAAAATCCACCGTACTCATCAATTAGTATTGCCACATAATTTTTTGATGCTTGAAGTTCCTTTAAGAGCATATCAATTTTTTTCGTTTCAGGGACAAAGTAAGGCGACTTTATGCACTTGTCCAAGTTTATAAACTCATAGTCATTTTTTGCATATTCTACGAAAAGGTCTTTGATGTAAACTGTTCCCAAGATGTTGTCTGTGTTTTCTCTAAATACTGGCATTCTTGAATAGCCCATCTTTAATATTTCTGTAATTGTATCTGTAGTAAATTCGTCATAGTCCACCATGTAAATTGATGTCCTTGGCGTCATTATTTCGTATGCCAACTTGTCATCAAAGTCCATAATGTTTACTATCATCTCTTCCCCAGCTGAGTTTATTACTCCTTGCTGAGTTGAAACCTTTATATAAGATTTTAATTCTTCTTCTGAAATTTTTTCTTCAACATCTTCTGAATATTTGCCCATCATCTTTAAAACTAATGCCGTTGAGAAGGACAAAAGTTTTACAAAGGGATAAAATATTTTTGACGCAAAGGCAATTACATTACTTGATTTAAGTGCAACTTTTTCAGAATTTTGAAGTGCAATCCTCTTTGGCACAAGTTCTCCAAAGACAAGTGTGATATAAGATAGCAAAAATGTTACCAAAATAAAGGACACTGTCCCACCATAAGGTATGCCATAAGTTGACAAAAATCTTCCAAAAACTTGTGAGATACTTGTAGCTGCAGAACCAGATGAGAAAAATCCAGCTAGTGTTATTGCAACTTGTATCGTAGACAAAAATCTCGTTTGATCAGATGAAATAGAGAGTAAAGTCTTTGCCCTTTTGTCTCCCTCTTCTGCCATTTCCTTTATTTTGTTACTATTAACTGAAACCATTGCCATTTCAGCTGACGCAAAAAATGCGTTTATGCCTGTAAGTATTGCGATTAATATGAGCTTAGCCCACAAGGCGCCATCGTCCATTAATATATTCCTCCATATCTTTTTACTAATTTAGACTAATTATATCAAAGAATTTGTGATTATAACAGAAAAAGAATGAATTCAAAGAATTTTTATTAAAGTTTTTTATGTTATAATGGTTTTAATCATGGAGGTGTTAAATGAAAAAAATTAAGAAACTAATTATTTTGATAGTTTTAATTGCAATAGCATTAACAGCAACTTTTTTTGCTGGCAAAAAAACTATGAAAGCTGAAATGGAACCCACTATTACATCTAGTTTGATTTATAATAAATTAGTAAGCGTAAAAGAACTCACAACACTTAAATATCACTACACAAACATGGGACAATTTGAAAATCAAAATACTTTTTACGGCTATAAAATTCCTTTCACATCAAAAAAATTTATCGTAGCCTATGATGGCGTAATTCATGCGGGAGTTGACCTTGAAAAGATGGAAGTTAATTTGACAAAAGAGGAAATTCAAGTAAAAATCCCACCAGTAAAAATCTTGAGCCACGAAATCTATGAGGACTCATTAAAGGTTTTTGACGAGAGAGAATCTATTTTTAATAGAATTGACATTGAAGACTACAACAACTTCTCCAAAGACCAAAAGAAAGACGTTGAAGAGACTGCCATAAAAAAGGGTCTCTTGAAGGATGCCGATGAAGAAGCGAAAAAAGCAATAGAAGAAACTCTCTTGAGCGACACTCTTTTAAGTAAATATCATATAAGGGTTACAATAGATGAAAATTTAAAATAGATTTTTACTCAAATAAAAGAGGGCATTCTCACATGAATGTCCTCTTATTATAATTAGAATAATCTAAAATAGTAAATTAAGTTGAGTTAAAATTATCTCTTATTTTGTGACATTTCTACAATTAAATTTGTCACGCTCTCGAAGTCGAAGGCAGATGAATTTATTAAGAGGTCATAGTTTTCTCTATCGCCCCAAGTTTTTCCTGTATTTCTTCCGTAATGATTTGACCTTCTGTTGTTTTCTCTTTCAAGTTTTAGTTGAAGTTTTTCTTGTTTTACCTTGTAAGTATTTAAAATTCTCTCTTCCTTAAATTCCTGAGAAGCGTAAATAAATACAGATAATTTGGGGAAGTCTTCCAAGACAAAATCTCCACATTTGCCAAAGATTACTGCTTTTTTATTTTTTGCAATTTCTCTTATAGTCCTTGAATCCAAGAGAAAGGCTGCGTCATTAGTTGCTATGTCTTCTTGTGAATAGGAATAATTTTGTCTATATAAATCGTAAATGGTTCCTTGTAAAAAGGAATCGTCTTTTTTTATCTCTTCAGGTTTTACCTTTCCTTCAAGGCTCATGAGTTCAATTAATTTTTCATCATAAAGCTCATAATTTAATTTATCAGCAACTTTTTTTGCAATTTCATTTGCTCCACTGCCATACTCTCCATCAATGGTAATTATCTTCTTACCAGCCTTTTGGAAAATTTTTTCAAATAGTGACATATCTTCACCTCTCAAACATTATATAACTCCAGTGTGAAATCTTTTTTAATTAATATAAAATTCTTGTGAAAATTTTCAAGAACTTGTAATTTTTTTCTTTAAAAACTTTTCTATAGGTAGTTGTGCCACAAGTGTCGCCACAAAAATAATTATTGCTCCAAAAATTTCTTTTTCACTCATTTTTTGTGAAAGTATAATCCAACCAAATATTGCACCAAAAACCGATTCCAAGGAACTTATCATAGATGCAATAACTGGCTCTAGATCCTTTAATGCCATTAGCTGAATTGTAAAACCAACTCCCGATGATAAAATCCCTACATACAAAATAGGCACATAAGACTTTAAAATAGTGTCCATACTTATATCCTCAAATAAAAGCGCCATAATTAAAGAAATAATTCCACAAACTATAAATTGCAACATAGAAACCAGAACCGCATTTGTTTCCTTAGAAAACTCCGATAGCATTAAAATATGTACAGCAAAAACAATGGCAGATAGAATAGTAATTATATCTCCAATATTCATATTAAGGCTTCCCTTTACAGACATTAAATAAGTTCCTGCCATGGCAAGGACTATACATATAAAAAGTTTCCTGTTTATTCTCTTTCCTAAAAATATTCCAATAATAGGAATAAATACAATATAAAGTGCAGTTAGAAAGCTTGCCTTTCCCGCTGTTGTATAAACTAGTCCATACTGTTGAAGATTCATTGCAACTGTAAAGACAAGCCCGCAAAGAACTCCCCCTCTTAAAGTTTTATTCATATCAAATTTTTGTTCTCTATAAGTTTTTGATGTTTTATTAAAAAATAAATATGTTAAGTATAAAAAAATTATAGCTACAACAGATCTTGCTGCTGTAAATGTAAAAGGTCCTATGTACTCCATGCCCTTTGTCTGTGCTACAAAGGCGAGGCCCCAAATTATTGAAGTAATAAATAATAATATTGAAGCTTTAAATTCTTTACCCATTAAAACACCACCCAAAAAAACACCAATCCAGCGTTTATCAACTAAATTGATGCTATTATTTTATATTTTAATCATATCATAATTTATCTCGAAAAAATAGTAATGTATTAAGTATATTTTCCTTTTATCTTTAACTATTAGTGTTAGAACTTTTTTAAATCTCATGTATAATAATCTTAGAGGTGAAATATGATTAAATTTAATTTGTATAAAGAAGGCGGACTTAAAGTCCATTTAGTAAAAAAAGATGGGGAACTTCCATGTGAAATTAAGGAATATCTTGAAAAGAAAAAATTTTCTTATAAGTTTAAGGAAAGTCTATACCTTCCTAGTTTCGATGATGACTCAGAAATTTTCATTGGTCTAGGCGAAGAAGATCTTGACCTAGAAGATGTAAGAAATATTTTCTTTGAGCTAGGAAATATTTTAAGAGACAATGAAGAACATGAAGCTGAAATTAAAATGCCAGACTTTGGTATGTGCAACAGAAAAACTATTATGGCAGCCTATGAAGGGCTTCGCCAAGGAGAGTATGAGTTCACAAAGAAAACTGATGTCAAAGAAAAGAAAGCTGACTTTGAACTTACAGTTAACTACACTGCCTTTAGAGGTCCTGAAGAAAAACTTCGTGCTGGCTTAAATAAAATGGAAAATATTATGGATGGAGTCTTCCTAGCAAGAGACCTTGTAAATGAAAGAGCTAATGTTATTTATCCAGAAAGCCTTGCAAATATTGCAAAAGAAAAATTAGAAAAGCTTGGCGTAAAGGTAAAGGTTTATGAAGAAGATGAAATTGAAAAAATTGGCATGAAGGCATTTTTAAGAGTTGCCGCAGGCGCTACTAACCGTCCAAGACTAATCGTTATGGAATATAATAATGCTGAAACAGAAAAAATTGCCCTAGTTGGAAAGGGACTAACTTACGACTCTGGTGGCTACAATATAAAAACACCATCTGGCATGAACTATATGCACTGCGATATGGGTGGTGCAGGCACAGTTATTGGCACAATTTATGCCCTTGCAAAGAACAAGGCTAAGGTAAATGTCGTTGGAGTTGTTGCAGCTTGTGAAAATATGATTTCTGGCACATCTTACAAGTCTGGCGATGTAATTGACTCCATGAAGGGGCTTACTATTGAAGTGGCAAACACAGATGCCGAAGGAAGAATAACCCTTGCTGATGCAGTTCACTATGCCACAAATGATTTAGAAGCAGAAAAAATAATTGACCTTGCAACACTTACTGGTGCTGTTACAATTGCCCTTGGAGAAGTTTACACTGGTGCTGTTACAAATAACCAAGACTTCTACAATGAAGTCCTTGAAGCAGGAAAATTATCTGGCGAAAAAATTTGGGCCTTCCCTTATGATGAAGATTACAAAAAATTAAACAAGTCAGAGGTTGCAGACATAAAGAACACTTCAGGTAGAGATGCAGGCTCTGTTACAGCAGGATTATTTGTTGGCGAGTTTGTAAAAGAAGGAACACCTTGGGTTCATCTTGACATAGCCGCAACAGCTTACAGAAATAAAAAATCAGGCTACCTTCCAAAGAATGCAACAGGCATTCATGTAAAGACTTTAAATAACCTCCTCGACCCAACAGATTGCTAAAAATTTAACTAGAACCACTGGCCAAGGCTAGTGGTTTTTCTCAATCAAAAAACCCATCTTATCTCTAAGATGAGTTCTCATATATCTTCTAAATTTATTTTCCCATGCAAGCTATAAATCTCTGGTCCCCTGTTTTCTGATTTTCCTCTCTCTTCTCTTATAGAGTAAGTGAGGTAAAAATTAAAATGTTCTATCCCTTGATAATCTTTAGTAAGTTCAAAATCTTCTGAGAGAATTTGATATTCATAAAATTCTTTCATTTTTCCATCTTCTAATATTCTATAATTAATTTCATAATCTTTTGGGTCTTTAAATTTTATTTTATCATCTTTTTCCAGTAACATTGTAAAAGAAAATTTGCTATTCAACTTTCTTCCATAGAAGTTCTTATTTTGACTTATAATTACATCTCTATAAAGGTCATTGGAATTTTTATTGATAATATTTGCTTTTACTTCTTCACTCATAACATTGGAATCATTCTTATTATTTAATTTCTCTTTATTAGTTTTTCCACCAAAGTATATTAATAATGATAAAGATAAAATAATTATCAAAGCTATTCCTACTTTTTTTCGCATCAATAATACCTCCATTAAAAATAGCAAGCCGTCTATCTCCTTATCTAATTAAACTATATATAGGAGTCCTTTGCTTGTCAAATTTATTCTTATTCACGTTTACTAATCTAATTTAATTTGTATTTTTAAAAATTTAAACCATAAAATTTTTATTTTCAAGAAATTGTTGGTGCTATAATGTTTGAAAAAGGAGTGATTTTTATAAATAAGCTACATATAGCAAGAAATTCCATCCAAGAAACTTTAATTGTTCCCTTGTATGGCAGGAAAATTTGCTCTGAAAAATTTCCAGAACTTTATTCTGATCCTTCTGCTAATCAATTATGTAATAATTTAGACTACGATTTTTCTGAACTTGAAAGAAAGAAAAATTCTCTTTTATACGAATTTGGTGCTTTAGAAGCCGCTATGCGTCAATTGGATTTTATTTGGGAAATTAAAAAATATTTAGAAAAATATCCTTATGCAACAATTGTCAATTTAGGCTGTGGTTTAGATGAAACAGGAAAATTTTGTGACAATGGTCTTTGCAAATTTGTAAATATAGATTTCCCAGATGTGATTTCCCTTCGAAATAAATTAATCCCTCCAAGCCCTAGAGAAATAAATATTTCTTGTGATTTAAAAAACTTTTGCTGGATGAGTAAACTAAATAATAAAGAGGGAATTATATTTTTTGCAGCAGGAGTATTTCATTATTTTAAGAGAAGTGAAGTAGAAAATTTATTACTTGAACTGTCAAAAAAATATAAAGACGCTTGTATTATTTTTGATACTGTTGGAAAGTTTGGAATAAAACTTATGAAAACAACTTTAAAAAACATGAATATTTCAAATGTGAAAGGACTATTTTATTTAGATAATCCTAAAAGAGAGCTGAATTTGTCTAATAATATAAAAATTTCATCAAGACCTTATATGTTGGGATATTATAATATGAAATGTAGAAATATAAAAATTTCTCACAGAATTCTTGCTAAACTTTGTGATGCTATCCTTAAAATGAATATAGTTAAAATTGATTTTATTTAAAAAAACCTCTCGAAGATAATCTTCAAGAGGTTAATTTTTTTATAGGAATATTCCGCCGTATGCAACAAATAGTGGTGCGAATACAAGGGATACAACAGTGATTAGTTTGATTAAGATATTAAGAGAAGGTCCTGATGTATCTTTGAATGGGTCACCAACAGTATCTCCAGTTACAGCTGCCTTGTGAGCTTCTGAACCTTTACCACCGTGTGCTCCACCTTCGATGTATTTCTTAGCATTGTCCCAAGCTCCACCAGCGTTTGACATAAATATTGCCATTAGTACGCCTGTTACAAGTGCACCTGCTTGAAGTCCACCTAGAGCTTCAGTTCCAAGTAAAAGTCCAACTACTATAGGAACTACTACCGCGATAAGTCCTGGCACAATCATTTGTTTTAAGGCTGCTCCTGTTGAAATGTCTACACATTTTGCATAGTCAGGAGTTCCTTTGCCTTCCATGATTCCAGGGATTTCTCTAAATTGTCTTCTTACTTCGTCAATCATTTCTGATGCTGCATTACCTACTGCTGACATTGTTAGTGCAGAGAAAGCAAATGGAAGCATACCACCAACGAAAGTTGCAGCTATAACTTGTGGTTTAGAAATGTCAATTCCACTAAGTCCAGTTGCGTTGATATAAGAAACGAAAAGTGCAAGGGCAGTAAGTGCTGCTGAGCCAATTGCAAATCCCTTTCCTATTGCTGCAGTTGTATTACCAACTGAGTCAAGTGAGTCTGTTATTTCACGAACATCTTCTGGTAGTTCACACATTTCTGCAATACCACCAGCGTTATCAGCAATTGGTCCGTAAGCATCTACAGCAATTGTCATACCAGTTGTTGAAAGCATACCAACAGCTGCTAGTGAAATTCCGTAAAGTCCAATTATTGAATCACTTGCTCCGCCTGCTCCAAGGTAAGAAGCAATAATTCCAATTGCGATTACTATAATAGGTCCAACTGTTGACATCATACCAACAGAAAGTCCAGAAATAATATTTGTAGAAGCTCCAGTTTGTGATTCAGCTCCAATTCTCTTTACTGGTGCATAATCATCAGCCGTGTAATATTCTGTGAATTTAGAAATAATAAGACCAACTGCAATCCCAATAATTACTGGTGCAAAAGGTGCAAAGCTTCCGAAAATTATATTTGATAAAACTGCTGAAGCAATCATTGTTACTGCAGCTGATACATATTCTCCTGCGTTAAGAGCTTTTTGTGGGTTTTTGTCTCCCTTTACAAAGAAAGCAGCTACAATTGATGCTAAGATACCAACTGTTGCAACAAGAAGACCAAATGTAACGCCATCATCTCCATAAGCTACTACTCCAAGAGTTATAACTGATAAAAGTGCTCCTACATAAGATTCAAATAAGTCAGCGCCCATTCCAGCAACGTCTCCAACGTTATCTCCTACGTTATCAGCGATAACAGCAGGGTTTCTTGGGTCGTCTTCTGGGATTCCAGCTTCAACTTTACCTACAAGGTCAGCTCCAACGTCTGCTGCCTTAGTATAAATACCACCACCAACTCTTGCAAAAAGTGCAATAGATGATGCTCCAAGTGAAAATCCTGTAATGATTTCAGTTTGTCCATTTGTTAAGAAGTATGCGCAAGTAATACCAATGATTCCTAAACCAACAACGCACATTCCCATTACAACTCCACCTGAAAAGGCTACGTCAAGTGCTTTACCTAGTCCACCCTTCCATGCTGCGTTAGTTGTTCTAACATTTGCCTTTGTGGCAACTTTCATACCAACATAACCAGCAGCTACTGAAAAGATAGCTCCAACAACGAAACAAATAGCAGTTGGAATTGATTTAAGTCCTACTGCCAAGATAATTGCAAGTACAATTACAAAAACAACAAGAGCCTTATATTCCCTTGTCAAAAATGCCATAGCTCCTTCTGAAATGTAAGAAGAAATTTCCTTCATTCTTTCATTTCCGGCATCTTGTCTTGACACGAAGCTTGCCTTATAAAAAGCAAACAATAATGCCAAAACGCCGGCTATAGGAGCTAAATATAAAATATTCATTATAATCCTCCTTAAATTTTAATTGCAATGTATTATAAAAGACTCGCCAACAAAAATACAATTGCAATAACGATCACTATAGGAAGTAGAAAAAATATCATTTCTAATTTCTTCCTAATTTTAATTAAATTGCAGCTAAAATAATAAGTGCAAGTGCAAAAACGATGCTTGAACCAATCACAATTCTGTTTTGGATATCTTTTTTACTTGAACCCTTGTGAGATCCCCACATGCTTGTCTCTTCGCCTTGAAGAGTTCCAAGTCCAGCTTGATCTGATTCCATTTGTGCCACTATTGTTATTATAATAATGCTGGCAACAATAATTATAATAGATAATAAAGTTTGCAAACTACTACCTCCCTTAAATTTCTATAACATATAAATTCTAACACAGCAAGGCTTCCTAATCAACGAATTTATAGGATTTTTGGTAACTTTTTAACAGTTTGTCTCATTTTTTAAAGAATTTTCAATTAAATCTTCTCTATCTTGCATTGCAATAAGAGTTTTTCCTATTAAATCATCAAGCTCCCAGCCTAAATTTTCTGCGCCTTTTTTTATTACATCGCGAGAGCAACCTTCAGCAAATTTTTTGTCTTTGAACTTTTTCTTTACGCTTTTTAAATTCATATCCTTAGTGCTCTTAGATGGTCTCATAAGTGATGCTGCGTAGATTAAACCTGTAAGCTCATCTACTGCAAAGAGGACCTTTTCCATAAAAAGCTCTGGCTCCACGCTTGAACATAGACCGTGCCCATGAGATAAAATTGCATGAACTAATTCATCACTTCCACCTGTACCCTTTAAAATTTCTGGCGTGTTCTTCAAATGTTCTTCAGGATATTTTTCATAATCAACATCGTGAAGAAGTCCTGCCATCTTCCAAAAGTCCACATTGTCCTTGTCAAACTCATCTGCAAAAAAGCCCATAACACTTTCAAGAGTTAAGGCGTGTCTAATGTGAAACTCCTCTTTGTTGTATTCTTTTAAAAGTTTTAAAGCATCTTCTCTACTTATTCCACTATTCATATTGCCACTTCCTTTTTACCTATATTATCACAATAATTTTTGAATTTCACTTTTTTCTACTTGTGTTATAATTAATATAAGAATGCAATGATTACGGAGGTTTTTTATGAAAAAAAATGTTGGCATAATGGGATTTGGAAGAATTGGTAGAGATGCTCTTAGAATTTGGGCTCTAAGAGAGGATTGTAACTTCGAAGTTACTCATGTAGCCGTTAGAAATTTAGAAAAAACTTTAAAGGAAAGAACTCACTTATTTAAATTTGATTCTATTTATAGAAAATTCCCTGGTGAAATTGAATTTACTGATGACGGAATGATTATCAATGGAAAAAAAGTTACTTTTGTTGAATCAAAAACTCCAGACCAAATGAATTGGAAGGAACTTGGCGTTGATATTGTTATTGACTCTTCAGGTGCCTTCAAAGATGAAGACAAGGCTAGAGGACATCTAACAAGTGGAGCAAAAAAAGTTGTCTTAACTTCTCCAGGCAAGGGCAATATGCTTACAGTTGTAATGGGAGTTAATGATGACAAATATGATCCTGCCAAAGACGATATTATTTCCAATGCATCTTGTACTACAAATTGTCTTGCTCCAGTTACTAAAGTTATTTTAGAAAACTTTGGAATTAAGAAGGGACTTATGTCTACAGTTCACGCTTACACTAATGACCAAAATATTCACGATGGTGTTCATAAAAAAGATATGCGTCGTGCAAGAATGGGCGCAGAAAATATTATTCCTACTTCAACTGGTGCAGCTAAGGCTGTTGGAAAAGTTATTCCAGAAGTTGACGGAATCTTAACAGGTTTTGCCCTAAGAGTACCTGTTCCAACTGGCTCTCTTGTTGATGTTACTTTTGAACTTGAAAAAGAAGCTACTGTTGAAGAAATCAATGCAGCAATTAAAAAGGCGTCTGAAAATGAATTAAAGGGCATACTTGAATATTCTGAAGATGAACTTGTTTCTTCTGACATCATAGGCAACACTCACTCTTCTATTTTCGATTCACTTCTTACAACAGTTAATGGCAAAATGGTTAAATTAATTTCTTGGTATGACAATGAATGGGGTTACACTGAAAGAGTTATTGATTTAACAGAAAAAATTGCAGAATCTCTATAATTTAAAATTATTTAAGGCTTGCTATGCGAGCCTTTTTTAATTGAAAAAGCCAAAGTTTTTAAAACTCTGGCTTTTTTCTTAATCTTTTATAATTGTTCCGTGATTTCTTGGATCATTAGTATTTAATATTTTTATTGTTATATTTTTTTCTTCAACGGGCTTTATGGCATCGCCTTGATAGACCTGAGCGCCCTTATCTATTATTTCCTTTAACTCCTTAAAATTTAGCTTGTCAATTGTCTTTGCATTGGGATCTCTATTGGGGTCTGAAGTCATTATTCCATTTACATCAGTCCAATTTTCATAAACTTTTGAATCTAGAGCATAGGCAATTAGACTTCCTGTGTAGTCGCTGCCACCTCTTGTAAAAGTTACTATATCTCCATTTTGTCGCTGCCATAAAAACCTGGCACAACTGCTTTTTGATTTTCGACAATGTGATTTCTTATTGCCTCTCTTGATTTTTCAAGGTCAACTTGTCCCTCATCATCAAAAATAATTATGTCCTTGGCATCTATAAAATCATAGCCTAAATATCTTGACAAGAGTTTTGCGTTTAAGTATTCTCCTCTACTTACTATAAATTCCTTGTCCCTAGAATTTTTTATTTCATCAAAGACAAATTTTAATTCCTCATCCCAAAATTCTTCTAATTTTAATTCTTCAGCTATAGATAGAAATCTCTTTTTAATTTTTTCAAGTTGCGTATCTCTATAAGCTTCTTGAACTTTTAATTCTTCTTCAAGAGATTTAATAATCTTATCAAGTTCATCAATTTTTACATTTTTATCTGATAGAGAAATTAATTCGTCTGTAATTTTTGTGTCTTCCCTAAATCTTCTGCCTGGTGCAGAAACTACAATTACATCTCTGTCTTCCTTAGAAAAAATTATTTTTTTAACCTTAGCAAACTGACCTGCATCCTTTAAAGATGAGCCTCCAAATTTTGAAACAGACTTACCTTCTATTGTCTCTATGGCAAAAGGTGTTTCTTGATATACGCAGTAATTGAGCCAATTGGAGAAAAATAAATTGCCTGAAGATCTCCATCTAATTTTTATTTCCTTCTTTGGGTCATTGTCCTCATAATAATTTTTAGGCGGAGTAATTTTTTTGCCCTGAGAAATGTCTCTGATGTATTCATTGTGAAGAGTGTCCTTGTCATATTCCCAGTGTCCAAAATTAAATACAAAGCGATTGTCCTTTGTAGTAGCAAGAGAAACCCCTGTGTCAGGTCTTGCAGCAAGAACCTCTAAATCTTCTATGTCCTCTAAATCTTCCTTATCAACATACGTATGTCTTGAAGTTGGAACTAAGAATGTGTCATCAAAGCCATTGACGATTTTGTTGTCTTTTAATTTATCAAATTCAAAAACACCAAATATTTTTCCACTAGAAACCTTGTGCTCAATATTGTAATAATGATATAGGGCTGCTTGTGCAGACCAGCATATAAACATTGTGGAGTATACATTTTCCTTTGCAAATTCAAAAATTGTCTTTAATTCCTCCCAATATTTTATCTCTTCATAGGCAATTGTCTCAATTGGTGCGCCAGTTATTATCATGGCATCGTATTTTTTATTTTTTATGTCCTCATAAGTTTTATAAAAAGTTCTTAATCTCTTTAAGTCGCTGTTAGATGGATTATAGGATTCCATTCTCACAAGATCAATATTTATTTGAAGAGCAGTGTTAGATAACATCCTCAAAAGTTGAAGTTCAGTCTCTTCTTTTTTTGGCATTAAGTTTACAATGGCAATGTTAAGTGGTCTTATGTCTTGCTCTTTTGCAGAGGAGTCTCTCATTGTAAAAATATTTTCTCTCTCTAAAACTTCTTCAACTATTAAATCCTTAGGTACTATTAGTGGCATTTTTATTCCTCTCTTTTCTAAAATTTTGTACTTGTGAGTAAATTTAAAATTTTGGTCGCTTTATTAAAAATAAAAAAAGCTCCCGTCCCAATAAGGACGAAAGCTATTCGTGTTACCACCTTAATTCTCTTCTATCTCACAATAGAAGACTCTTCAAGTACTATCATACTCTATCACTATAACGGGTGCACCCGTGCTCATCTAAATATCGACAAGCCCTCGAGAAAGACCATGTTCGCTTATTTTTCTTCTACTTCTTTCACCTAACGAAGCTCTCTGTAATCAGTCCAACAAGTTACTCTTCTCTCTGTTGAGTTTAAATTTTATACTATGATAGCACCTAATAATATTTATGTCAAATAACTTTATTGTAAAATTTCAAATATCTATAAAATTCTTATTGTAATACCCTATAAAAATCAATTAAAAAACCGAGGTCGCCCTCGGTCTTAAATTATTATTTTTGGATTATTTATGAATATTCTAAATTGTACCTATCAAGTTATAATTTTTATATCAAAAAATTATTTGATTTCAATTTTTTTGTTTTTCTTTTCTTCAGCTTTCTTAGGAATTATAACTTCCAAAATTCCTCCTTCAAGCTTTGCAGTCATATTTTCTTCGTCAATATCTTTGAAGAACATTCTTCTAATCATCTTTGATGACTTTCTCTCTCTGTGAATGTAATTTTTTTCTTTATTTTCTTCATTAACTTCTTCATTTTTTTCAGCTGAAATTGTAAGTTTGCCATCTTCAAAATCTATATCAATTTCATCTTTAGAAAATCCAGGAAGTTCAGCTTCTACTTTGTAGTCCTTATCTTCGTCAATTACATCAACCTTAAAAGTAGCTGATCTCATTGCCCTTTGAGGTGTGAAATCATCGTTAAAGAAAGAATCTATCATGTCATAAAAATCATCAAATCTTGTATCTCTCAAATAATTTTTTTTCATATGGTCTAATACTCATTTAAAAACTCCCCTTTTTATTAATATTATTAGCAGCCGATTAGTCTGTCTGCTAACTATCTTTAGTATAGGACATAGGTCAAAGAATGTCAATAGTATTTTTGACTTTTTTTGACTTTTCTTTAAAAATTTTTTAAAATTTTATGGCAAAGAAAAAAAGAGGGCGAACCCTCTTTCTCTTTAAGCTAATTTATTTTAAAATTGTGTATCATTATAATTTGCCTTAAATACATAGAAGTTTTGATTTAGCTCTGTAATAATTTGCTCTTGATGTGCCTTGTCCTTTGTATCTATAACAACGCTTACTATCATTGAGTCAATTGTATCTCCAATAACATCTATGTTTTGACCAATTCTAACAATGTTAGCTCCTTCTCTTTCAAGAAGCTTTGTCATTCTAGTCATTTCTCCTGGTTGGTCATTTAATTTAATTTTAAGTTCCATTCTTCTATTAGTCTTGTAAAGACCCTTTTCAATAACCTTTGAAACTCTTGTTACATCAATGTTTCCACCAGAAAGTACACAGCAAACTTTTTTACCTTTGTGGCTAAATTTCTTGTACATTAAGGCTGCAACTGTTGATGCTGCTGCACCTTCTGTTATAATTTTATTTTTTTCAAGAAGTGTAAGTATTGCTGAGGAGATTTCCCCTTCAGTTACTAAAACAATTTCATCTACATATTCTTTTACAATATCATAAGTAATCTTACCTGGAGTTTTTACTGCAATGCCGTCGGCAATTGTTGAGCCACCCTTTACAGTTAATATTTTTCCTTCTTTAACTGATTCATACATACTTGGAGAGATTTTTGTTTGAACCCCAATAACTTTCACATCAGGATTAATACTTTTTGCTGCAAGTGCGACTCCAGAGATAAGTCCGCCACCACCTATTGGCACAACTATAATATCTACATCAGGAATTTTTTCTAAAATTTCAAGTCCAATAGTTCCTTGTCCTGCAATAACTTTTTCATCATCAAAAGGTGCTATAAAAGTTAAGCCTTCTTCCTTAGAAAGTTTTGCCGCATAGGCTGCTGCATCATCAAAGGAATCTTTAATAAGCTCTACTTCTGCTCCATAATTTCTTGTTGCTTGAACCTTTGAAAGCGGTGCGTGGAAAGGCATACAGATAATTGACCTTATGCCCCTTTCTGTTGCAGACTTTGCTACTCCTTGGGCGTGATTTCCTGCAGAACAAGCCACAACTCCTTTTTCTGCTTCTTCGTCAGTTAGAGTTGCGATTTTGTTATAAGCTCCTCTAAGTTTAAAAGAGCCTGTGTCTTGCAAAACTTCTACCTTTAAGTAAACATCTTCTCCTAGATTTGGTGCATAAACTACTGGTGTCTCTTTAATATGACCCTTTAATCTTTCCCTTGCATCATAAATTTCTTTTACATCCATACTATTCTCCTTCTTTCTTGTGATGGACTATACTAACAAATTTATCATCTTCTAAAATTTTTCTAACCCTTTTTTCGAAATCCATGCGACTCATCCAAATAAGTCTTTCACATCCAAGGCACTTTAATTTTATATCTGCACCCTTTCTCACTATTTCCCATCTATTTTCTCCACAGGGATGTCCCTTTTTTAGAGTTACAATGTCTCCAAGATTATAGTAAAGCATTGTTGTCCTCCCCTTTAATTAACTCATTTCTAATAATTGGCATCTTAATATTTTCTCTCTGCATAGTTTTTAAAATCTCTGATCTAATTGCATACTCTAAATCATATTGTTGACCTTGCTTTGTATAATAAACTAGGCTCATCTTGTAAGCATATTTGTCATTTTCAGTGACACCCCAAAGATTTGGCCCCACTATCATTTCCTTGCTCTTCTTATACTTTTCTAGCACTTCATTTATTTTTTCTTCAACAAAGGATGGGTCAGCGGAATTGTCTACGTAAAAATCAATTCTCGTCCTAACATTTGCCCTTTCCTTGTTTGAAACAATTGAAATATTGCTGTTGGGAATTACATGAAGTATTTTACTAAAGTCACGAATTTTTGTAACTCTAAGCCCTAAGTCTTCAACTATGCCTTCTATTCCTTCAATTTCAACTAAATCTCCAACAGAATATTGATCCTCAAAAATTATAAAAAATCCATTGATTAAATCCTTGACAAGACTTTGGGCACCAACACCTATTGCCAGTGAAAATACACCAAGAGTTGCAAGTATAGGTGCAATTGAAATTTTAAATACACTCATAATTATTGTCACACCAATAAAAATTAATATAATTTTTATAATCCTCTTTATTAAATTAGTTACTGTGACAATTCTATTGTAGGAGCCTTTTAGCTTTATCTTTTCTGAATTTAACTGTCCGTCTATAAATCTATCAATTACCTGCAAAATTATAAAAATCCCAACTATAATTGCAAGAACTACAGCAAGTCTCTGCCAAGATCCAAGTCCTTCAAAGGTAGACTGCAGTGCCTTATCTGCTTCATTTGCCACAGTGTCTGTATTTTTGTCTAAATTCACTTTTACACCTCTTTATAAGTGGTCTCTATTTTATTTTCATCTTCTCTAACTGAATTTGAATTTACAACAGAGTAAAGATTTAGCTCTCCATTTCTAAGGGCACCAATTAAAAGTCCGTTGATTTTAATTTTGTCCAAAGAATATCCAAGTCTAGTGTAAAACTCTCCTCGATTTCCTATTTCTCCACCAACATCACTTGGTCCATATACATAAATAGAACCCGAAACATTTTCCATCTTGTTCACATTGGCTGCAATTATTTTTTTCTCTCCAGCCTTTAGAGCATAATTATATTTCGTGATAATGCCCGAATGGAGAATATAAGTATCTCTTCCTTCCACTAAGACATCAGATACATTGGGAATTTTATCTTCATAAATTTTTCCCTCATCCATAAATCTATAAATAGACTTATCAGTCAAGGCAAGCACAGACCTCTTGTCCCTCTTCACAAAAAATACTATCTCATGATTTAGGACTTTGCTCTTTTTGTTGCCCTTGTCGAGAGAATAAATAAGAGAAGAGTATCCACTTGCGTCATTTTTAATCTCTGCAACAGAAAGGTTTTTCGAATCTAAAATATCGTGAGTTAAAATTTGATTTCCCGTTCTATAAATTTCTGTTAGGGTAGAATCATTGCCCATTAAGTATAAAATTTCATTTTTATCGTCAATTACATGAAAAATAATATTTGCATTTTCATAGGAAATGTTAAAAACTTCGCCCTTTACATCTGTCGTAGAAAGGAGTTCGCCCATTTCAGAATACATGTGCACTTTACCTAAATCTCTTTCGTATAAAAAGGCATAGTTATTGGCAAAAAATGCCTCAATGTTTTCGTCTTCTCTCTGAATTTTTTTTATTATGTTGCCATCTTTATCTGTAATATATAAAACTGGATCAGCCCATAAAAAAACTGACTTAGATGCAATGGAAAAATCTTCTATTTGCTCATTTACACTTACACCTTTAAGCCTAACTATGGTTCTGTCCTTAGAAAAGTTTTTGTAGTTAAAATATATAAATCCAAAAAAGATTATTAATAAAACTAAAATTATTGCGTGATTTTTCTTTAATTTCAAAATATCACTCCCAACTTAATTATAACATTTATAAATTTATTTTTACATTTTTTTACAACTAAAAAGAGATGTACTATTAGCACATCTCAAACTTTAAAATTTTTATTTTTTTAGATTCATTTCATAGCTCAAATAAAAAAGGAGGCTGCCCTCCTTCTTTTCTAAAAAATTTTTTAAAATTCTTCTATCTTTCTTCTAATATTTTCTGTTGTGAAGCCAAATCTTTCAAAGACTTCTGAACCTTTTCCACTTGCACCAAAGGTATCAATGGAAATTGCCATGCCCTTCAATCCAATGTACTTGTGCCAGCCAAAAGATGAAAGTGCTTCAAGAGAAATCCTCTTTGTAACCTTTGAAGGCAATATTTTTTCCTTGTATTCAGAAGATTGCCCATCAAAAAGTTCCATAGAAGGCATTGAAACTACACGCACACCCTTAAGGCCTTCTGTCGCTTCAAGAGCAAGAGAAACTTCAGATCCTGTGGCGATTACAATTTTTTCTAGCTCGCCCTCTTCTTCTTTTATAATGTAGGCGCCCTTCATAATATCCCTTGATGAATTTTCAAGTTGTGGCAAGTTTTGTCTTGAAAGTGTAAGAACAACAGGTGTGTTCTTAGAATTAAAGGCAAGGTTAAGTGCTGCAGCAGTCTCTCTTCCATCAGCCGGTCTCAAAACAATGATGCCAGGGATTGACCTTAGCATTGCCAAGTGTTCAATTGGCTCATGCGTTGGTCCATCTTCTCCAACTCCAATTGAGTCATGAGTGAAAATGTAGACATTTGGCAAGTTCATAAGGGCAGCAAGCCTAATTGTTGGCTTTAAATAATCGCTAAATACTAAAAATGTTGCAGCATAAGTTTTTAGTCCGCCGTGAAGCAAGATTCCATTAGTAATTGCTCCCATGGCATTTTCACGAACTCCAAAAGTTAAGTTTCTGCCCGCTCTATTTTCTGCTGAAAAATATTCTTCGCCCTTTAACATAGTTTTATTTGATGGACCTAAGTCGGCTGAGCCGCCAAAGATGTGGACGTCCTCCTTGGCAATTTTATTTAAAACTTCTCCTGATACGCTACGAGTTGCCATGTCCTTTGTGAAAGAATCGTAATAAGAATCTTCTAGTAATTCCTTCTTTTCTGGATTAAAGGAAGCCTTGTAGTCCTCATATTCCTTTGGATATTTTTTAGCATATTCCTCTTCGATTTTTTTCTTTTCAGCAGCTTTTTTTGTATTTTCTTCCACAATTTTTTTGAAGTGGTCTCTCACATCATCTGCCACATAAAAATCTTCGTCAGGAAGTCCAAAAAATTCACGAGTTGTCTTTATGTTTTCTTGACCAAGAGGTTCGCCATGAGCCTTTGCAGAGTCTTCTCTAGGTGATCCATAGCCAATTTTCGTCTTCACTTCAATTAGTGCAGGTCTTTCTGATTTTTTTGCCTCTTCAATTTTTTCATTTATTTCATCTAAATTATTTCCATCACGAACGAGAAAAGTGTCCCAGCCAAGAGCTTCATATCTCTTGCGAACATCTTCTGAGAAGGCAAGATCAGTTGAACCTTCAATAGAAATTTTATTTGAATCGTAAAGTACAATCAATTTACTTAATTTTAATGTACCCGCAAGAGAAGATGCTTCGTTGGAAATTCCTTCCATTAAACATCCATCGCCAACTAGGGCATAAGTATAGTGATCTACAAGTTTTAAATCTTCTTTGTTATAAAGGGCAGCAAGTTTTTCCTCTGCAAGGGCCATGCCAACAGCCATAGAAATACCTTGACCAAGAGGACCAGTAGTTGCCTCAACACCCCTAGTGTGACCATACTCTGGGTGTCCCGGAGTCTTTGAGTCAAGTTGTCTAAAGTTTTTTAAATCATCAAGACCAAGCCCATAATCAAATAGATAGAAAAGTGAATACAAAAGAGCAGAGCCATGTCCAGCAGACAAAATAAATCTGTCTCTATTTTCCCAATCTAAGTCCTTGGAATCTCTTACTAAGTGATTTTTGAAAAGTTCATACGCCATTGGCGCAGCACCAAGGGGCAAACCTGGATGGCCAGAATTTGCACTTTCAATTTGATCCACTGACAGCATTCTTATAGTATTAACTGCTTTATTTTCAATATTCAAAATTCCACTCCTCACTCAACTGAATTTTTATCTCTCATAACTGCTAACAAAAACTTTGGCAAATCAATTTGTCTCTTTATCCTCGATGGATTTTTTATAAGCCTGTAGAGCCACTCCAGCCCAAGCTTAATAAAAATCTCTGGGGCTCTATTTGCTCTGCCTGATAAAATATCAAGGACACCACCATTCCCTATGATGACTTTAGCCTTTAAATCATCTTTAAACTCGTCAATCCACTTTTCCTGACGGGGAAAGCCAAAGCCAACAAAAACAATGTCAATATCTTTAGAATTTATCTCTTCAATTATCTTTTTTTCTTCCTGCGATACTTCGCCATCTATCCTAGAATTGAAATAACCATTGTGATAACCTGCAACGTGAAGATTTTTATACTTTTCATTGACAGACCTTGCAGCATCCTCTGCCACACCTTCCTTGCCACCTAAAAAATATAAATTAAGTCCCATCTCATCTGCTAGCTCAAGAAGTTTAATAGAAGTATCAAAACCTGTGACCCTTTCCTTTAAAGGCTTCTTCCTCATTTTAGATGCGTAGATAAGACCAATGCCATCAGCCAAAATTAAATCCCCAGAATTAACAAGAGTTCTAAGCTTTTCATCTCTCTTGGCTGCCATGACAATTTCAGTATTTGGCGTGTAAATCTTTTTAAGACCCTCTGTCTTTAAGAAGGTCCTTAAAATATTTTCACACTCCTTATTATCAATATTAAAAATTTCAACTCCAAAAATTTTTATCTTTTCCATATATCTCTCCGCTAATAAGTTTATCACATAGGTATCTCTATTTCTATAAGTAAATAATTTTACAAGGCTTAAAAACTGTAAAGAATTTTTGCAAAAGAAAAAGACCAGGTCAAATGAGACCTAGTCTTTTAAATATGTATGCTGTTCAATATTTCATCGCCAAACTAACTTTTATTGCAGCGTCAACCTCGTCCATAACATCTTTGTCGAACTTACCGATTTTCTCTCTCAACCTCTTTTTGTCGATTGTCCTTAACTGTTCCAAAAGAATTACAGAATTTTTTGGGAGCGGAACATCTTTAGCTCTAACATTAACGTGTGTTGGTAACTTCGCCTTATTTAGTTGAGATGTAATTGCCGCAACAATTGTAGTAGGCGAGTACTTATTACCAATGTCATTTTGAACAACAACTACGGGCCTTACTCCTCCCTGTTCAGATCCAATAACTGGCGACAGGTCGGCATAAAATATATCCCCTCTTTTTATCATCATAATTTTCACCTTTTAAGGCAAGAGAGATTTTAAAGATTGAACTATGAACAACCTTTATATTATTCTAACACAATTTTCATAATTATATACAGATAATAGAAATTTATTTTATTTTTTACAAAAATCTAATAAGTTTATTTCAAATACATTGGCATTACAAAATTTATTGCAATCATAATAAATAAAGGAATGGTATATTTCATTGTTTCCTTTAAATTATATTTTGTTCCTCCTGGTAGGTAGTGAACAATTGCCGGTGCAAAAACTACTACAAACCAGAGAACTTGTACATAGATTGGCCCTCTAAACCTGTGAAAAAATTCTGCCACTCCAGTGATTGCAAAATATGTATATAAAATATCTAGGGCAAATAAAATTATAAAAAGTATTTTTCTATTTTTAAACATAATAACTCCTTTACATTGACATTCTAACCATGCTAATTGTAAATAAAATTAAAACTACTACATAAATACCCATGGCTATCTTGTATCCCTTACTCCAATTGTCCCTTTCTTTTTTTATCCAAATCAAATTTAAGACAAGAGCAAATAAACCTGGCAAGGCTATAATTATTGGACCTCTATGATTTTTGAGAGCCTGGGACATTGTGATTACAACAAAAATGTTTAGGATCTGCCAAAAGGCATAGACTTTAAATGGATATGATTTCATAATATTTCTTCATCTGCCTTTATTTTTATAATAAATTAATTTTCGGTTTTTTATAATATTTACATGTAAATATTAAATTATGCTTTAGGTTACATTGCTTTAAATTTATTATAAATCAAAAAAATTAAAAAACAAATTTAATTTTCTTCAAAATTTTTAAAAACTGTGCTTAGATTTTCTATTAGGTCCCTTGCCCTTAGGCTGGTCTTAGAATTTTTACTTGCGTAGCTGTCTCCTGCAAGTCCATGAATATAAACTCCAAGCCTCGCTGCGTCAAATAGAGAATAATTTTTCATAAAGGCAGAAATTATTCCCGTCAAGACATCTCCTGAGCCTCCTGTTGCCATGCCAGAGTTTCCCGTTTTATTTATATAGACTTCTTTTCCATCTGTGACAATAGTCTTGTGTCCCTTTAAAACTAAAATAAGCTTATATTTTTTTGCAAAGTCTACTGCGAGTCTTTCGCGATCATTTTTTATTTCTTCAAGAGGTAAGCCAGTCAGCCTAGCAAACTCTCCTTCATGGGGAGTTAAAATTGTGGTAAAATTTTTTCTATCTTCTAATAAGTTTAGATTTTTTGACAAAATATTTAAGCCGTCAGCATCTATTAAGAGATTTTTTTCTGTCTTTATTATTTTTCCAAAGACTTCCCTTGCATATTCTCCAAGACCCATGCCTGGACCCATGGCTACACAGTCAAGTCCTCCTAAAAATTTTTCCATTTCATCTAAATCATCAAAAGCCTTTGCTATTGGTTCAATAAATTTTATGGACATTATCTCAATTATTTCTCTTGGCACTATGTTATATACAAGACCAGCTCCTGCTTTTAATGCTGCATTTGATGATAGATAGGATGAACCAGTCATACCAAGAGAACCACCTACTATGGCAATCTTTCCGAAATCTCCTTTATGTGTGTCATCATCTCTATTTTTCCAAATGGATTTTATTTCCCCATCTAAAATTAGATTTTCGTCAGAAATTTTTTCTATAAAATTTTCTTCACATATTTTCGCCACAGCCACTGCATAATTTTTCTCGTGGCTAATGGATAGATAAAATTTTTTGTTAAAAACTTCTGCATGAGGAAGATTTTCTATGTATTTTATTTTTATATCATGAAAGGAAATTTTGCCAATGCCCGTTGTCATTGCCTTTGCCACTGCTTCTTTGGCAGCATACATGCCTGCTATTCTCTCGTAGGGATTTTTTCTCTCTTCTATTCTTTTTATTTCATCTTCATTAAAAACTTTTGTCAAGAAATTTTCATGGTCATTTATTATTTTTTTTATTCTATTTACTTCTACTATATCTATGCCTATCAAAGTCTCGCCCCATTTGACAATTTATTTATTTTCGATTATTATATCATAAATAGTATGAATATAAGACGTTGAAGATATACAGTAAGCGGAAGCTGAATTACAATATTGGAGTCTAATAATTTTTGAGGCCTCGGCGAAGAAAGGTGGTACCACGAATGCGTCCTTTCATCCCAAGGCCTCTTTTTATTTTTTTGGAGGAATTTATGGAAAATGTATATGATATTTTAAGTGAGAGAGGTTACCTAGACCAATGCACTTATGAAGATGAATTAAGGGAAATGCTTGGCAGAGAACCTGTAACTTTTTATGTTGGCTTTGATGCAACTGCTGACTCTCTAACTCTTGGTCACTTCATTCAAATTAGAGTAATGCAACACATGCAAAGGGCAGGTCATATTCCAATAGCTCTACTTGGTGGTGGAACTACAACTATTGGCGACCCATCTGGCAAGAGCGACATGAGAACTCTTATGGATAGAGAAACTATCGACTACAATGCAAATAGATTTAAAGAACAAATTTCAAATTTTTTAGATTTTTCTAATGGCAAGGGAATCATCGAAAACAATGCAGACTGGCTTTTAAAGTTAAATTTCTTGGAATTTGTAAGAGAAATTGGCGTGCACTTCTCTGTTAATAGGATGCTACAATTTGACTGCTACAAAAACAGAATGGAACAAGGGCTTACTTTCTTTGAATTTTCTTATATGCTTATGCAATCTTATGACTTCTTGTACCTTTATAGAAAACATCACTGCAAGCTAGAAGTTGGCGGCTCAGACCAATGGTCAAACATACTTGGTGGCTATGAACTCGTAAGGAAATTAGAAAATGACAAAGTTTATGCCATGACTTTTAAACTTTTGACTACTGCAGCTGGTATCAAGATGGGCAAGACTATGGCTGGAGCAATTTGGCTTGACCCAGAAAAAACTACTCCTTATGAAATGTTCCAATACCTAAGAAACTGTGACGATCGTGATGTAATTAAATTTATGAAGCTTCTTACTATGCTTCCACTTGATAAAATTGCTGAATATGAAAAATTAGAAGGTGCAGAAATAAATAAGGCTAAGGAAGTTTTGGCTTACGAAGTTGTAAAGGACATTCACGGCGAAGAAGCTGCCAAAGCTGCCCTTGACGCTTCTCATTCACTTTTCGGTGGCGAAAAAGATTCTGAAGACATTCCTGCAACAGAAATGCCAGCAGAAAAATTTGCTGAACCTGTAGGAATTTTAAATTTAATGACTGAACTCGGTCTTATTAAGACAAATTCTGAAGGCAGAAGACTAATAACTCAAGGTGGAGTTTCCATTGACGATGAAAAAATAAGTGATCCTAAGCTAGAACTTACTAAAGATGATTTCAAAAATGGCGAAATTATTATTAGAAAGGGAAAGAAAGTTTATCACAAAGTTATTTTAAAGTGAGGTTAATATGAATTTAGAACCAAAAAAAGTTTTTGATTATTTTGAAAAATTATCACTTATTCCTAGAGAATCTGGCAATGAAAAAGCTGTCTCAGACTTTTTAAAAAAATTTGGAGAAGAAGCTGGCTATGATGTTGTTCAAGACGATTCTTTAAATATAATTATGGAAGTGCCTGCAACAAAGGGCATGGAAGATAGAGAAAAGGTGATCTTGCAAGGTCACATGGATATGGTTTGCGAAAAGGGAAAGGATTCAGACCACAACTTTTCAACTGATCCAATTGAACTAATAGTTGATGGAGACAAGCTTCACGCAAATGAAACAACACTTGGTGCAGATGACGGCATTGGAGTTGCAATGGCAATGGCTCTAGCAGAAGAAGAACATGGCCCTCTAAAAATTATTGTAACTGTGTCTGAAGAAACTGACATGCACGGAGCAAAGAACCTTGATGCAAAATATCTTGAAGGCAAATATGTAATCAACATTGACTCAGAAGAAGAAGGAATCCTAACTGTTTCATCTGCTGGCGGAAAGTTACTCCATTCAAAATTAAAAGTTGAAAGAGAAGACTACTCAGGCGATGCTTTTTCACTTAACCTTCATGGATTTTTGGGCGGCCACTCTGGCATGGAAATTGCCAACAACAAGGGCAATATGATTAAAGTTATTGCAGAAATTTTAAATAAAGTTGATGATGCAAAACTAATTAATATAGACTGTGGCACAAAGCAAAATGCAATCCCAAGAGAAGGTAAAGTTTCTCTAGTATGTGACGAAAATAAACTAAGGGATGCCATAGAATTTGCAAAGGATAAATTTAAAGATGTTGAAGGAGAATTAATAATTGAATGTGAAAAAATTTCTCACAGTGGGAAAATTTTGACAGCAGAAGATACTGTTAAACTTACAAAATATTTACTTGAACTTCCAACTGGACCTCACACATTTATTGACGAGGCTAAAAAAGTTCTTGAATCATCATCAAACCTTGCAATAGTAAAATTATTAGGCGATACAGTAGATGTTTTTGTTTCTCTAAGATTTGCATCCTCTTCACTTTCTGAAGACTTTGGAAATATTTATCTGGATATAGTTAAAAAATTTGGTGCAGAAGCTGAATTTGAAAACCCATATCCTGAATGGGAATACAAAAAAGAATCTAAATTTAGAGAAATTGTAAAAGACATATACAAAGAAATGAAAGGCGTTGAAATGGAAGAAGAGTTCACTCACGGTGGACTTGAATGTGGAGTATTCTTCGAAAAGAATAGGGACTTAGACATTATTTCTATTGGACCAGACATTAGTGGAGCTCACTCACAAAAAGAAACTTTATCAATTTCTTCTACAGAAAGAGTTTACGAACATCTAAGAAAAGTCCTAAAGAACCTATAAATTTAAAAATAAAGATTTTTGAGACGCATTTTCCTTGCGTCTCTTTTTTTCTTATAAATTTTTATGATAAATCCCTTTTTGAAACTTATAAATTTAAGTCTAATAAAAGATTTTAAAAATAAAAAAAAGAAACCAAAAAGGTTTCCTCAATATGTATTATATTAAAATTGCGTAAAGTAATCCAAACTTCAAATAAAAAACTTGGCAAAATTCTACAAATTTTTTATTGCTATTACTTCGTTTTCATTTAAAATCAATTGGTCAGTAAGTGCCTCAACTATTAAAAGTCCTCTGCCATTACAGTTTTTTTGGGTGCAGTCATATAGAGATGTGTCAAAATCTACACCTCTTCCCTCATCTTTTACAATTATTTTTAAAGATTCACTATCCAAAATTAATTTTAAAAAGACTTTTTTGTTAAGGTCTTCTTGATTTCCATGCATGGCTCCATTAATAACAAGCTCATTTAAAATTACTTTTATGTCAAATAATTTTTCTTGGTCGGATATAAATGAATTCAAATCCATAAGAGCTGAATCCAAAAAATTTTTTATTAAAGATAAATCACTATTGACAAATCCTTTAAATCTATATAAAGTATCCATAATTCTCACTCCATCTATTAGAAAATTACCCATTACTTCCCCTCTTTAAACCCAAAAATTTTTTCCCAATTTCATTAATTTTAAAATTTTACTGTATTATATTTATCAATTTGTTATAATGGATTTAGGCTTGTATAAGCAAGTAATTTTATAATTAATTTTAATAGGAGGAAAATAAAATGAAAAAATACGAATGTTCACTTTGCGGATATATCTATGACCCAGAAGTAGGCGACGAAGACAACGGAATCGAAGCAGGAACTGCATTTGAAGATCTACCAGAAGATTGGGTATGCCCACTTTGTGGAGCTGAAAAATCTGATTTCGAACCAGCTGAATAATTATATTAAAGAAGGCAAAGAGCCTTCTTTTTTTATACAAATTACTAATAACCTTTCTTTATTTTAAAATTTTTCCTTATCTATTAGAAGTTCGCAGCTTCTTTAGAAAATATAATTGATGATTCAATCATTTGCGTAGTTACTTGATGTGCAGTCATCTCAAAGATTTGAAAGTCCAAAAGATTTTTGTCATCATAAACTTTTTCCACTTCTTTTGCAAATGACTCTTGACCTTTGGGGTCTATAACTTCATCATTTGCACCATTATATAAGACCATGGCTCTATCCTTAAATACTTCTGGAATCCTCATTGGGTCCATGTCTAGGAAAAATTCGTTAATCCTAAACTCTTCCTCCTCAATTTTTTCTTGATTTTTAATTTTATTTACAGAATCCACAAGTGCCATCCAATTGTTCACACCATTAAAAATAAATGCCATCTTCAAATCCTTCTTAAAGGCATAGAGACCTCCAGCCGTTATTGCACCCATAGAGTGACCGCCTACTGCAATTTGACTTTCTGGATAATTTTCCCCTATATACTTAAATATAGAAGGTGCCTCTTCTATGTTATGCATAATAACTTTTAAAATGTATTTGGCTTCCATGTCCTTGTCTCCATGGTCTAAATTTATCTTATTTCTTTCTCCATGGTAGCGAGCTTCTGGAAGGATTACCCTATAGCCATAGCTTGCAAAAATATTTCCACGGAAAATTTGTCTCTCCTTGGAAGAACCCCAGCCGTGATAAAAAACTATTGTCTTATTAGTTTTTTCCCTTGGTTCAATAATTATTGCTGGCACATCTCCTATTTTTATTTTCTTTATATCTGAATAATTCATTTTTAAATACTCCATAATTCACCTCACATACATTATAACTAAAAGAAGGACAAAAGAAAATTTCTTATCACTTTATATTACTTTATCAATTTTATTTTAAAGGAGAAATTTTAGTGATATATTAATTATAGGTGATACTTTGAAATACGAATTAACTTACAATGAAATATATGAAATGAAAAAAATGGGCGAGTCCATAATTTTTGTAGATATGAGAAGTCCTTCTGAATTTGCAGAAAATAAAATCCCAGGAGCAATTAATCTTCCCATTCTTGATGATGACGAGAGAAAAGTTGTGGGAACTTGCTATGTTAAGGAAAGTGTGGAAAAGGCAAAATACCTTGGCATAAATTGTGCCAAGGATAAACTCCCTCGCTATTATAAAAAAGTTTTAGATCTCACAAAAAATTATGACCACGTGATTATTTATTGCTCTCGCGGCGGTTATCGTTCAACTGTATTTTTTACTTTTCTTCGCACCTTAAATGTGGAAGTCAAAAAACTTCTTGGCGGCTACAAATCCTACAGAAAATTTATTAGCTGCCACTTAGATAATTTAATTTCAGAAAAAAGTTTTCTTGTCCTTCATGGCAAAACTGGTGTTGGGAAAACTGAAATTTTAAATAAGTTAAATGAATCTTATCCTGTCCTTGATTTGGAAAAACTTGCCAACCACAGAGGTTCTATATTTGGTGGCATAGGTCTAACAAATCAGCCTTCACAAAAATATTTTGAGTCCCTTCTCTTTGAAGCCTTAGACAGGGATGAAAAATTTTTCTTCACTGAAGGAGAAAGTTCAAAAATTGGAAATATTCAGCTTCCAAAAACTTTAATTGAAAAAATTTCTTCTGGAAAAAAAATTGTTATCGAAGATGAAATAGAAAATAGAATTGACAGGATAAAAAGAGACTACAATTTGTCAAATAAAGATGAAATTTATAAGTCCTTAATTGAAATCAAAAAATTTATTTCTCCAGAAAAGAAAGATTTATACCTAAAAAAATTTTATGAGGGCGATTATGATTTTTTGATTGGCGACCTCTTGTTAAATTATTACGATTCTCATTACAAAAAAAATTACAGCAAAGATGATTTGCACATAGCAAATGATTCTGCTGTAATAAAAAATATTTTAAATTTTAAAAATTCTATTTAACTCTCCAAGAAGGTGGAGTAACTCCTCTTTCTCTTAAAAATTCATTGGCACGAGAGAAAGGCTTTGAACCAAAAAAACCTTTGTTGGCAGAGAGTGGAGATGGATGCACACCTTCTATTATTAGGTGATTTTCATTATTTATAAATTTTTTACGAGCCTTGGCATGATTGCCCCAGAGTATATATACTACAGGCTCTTTTTTTTCGCTTATCTTTTCTATAACTGCGTTAGTAAAAATTTCCCAACCAATTTTTGCATGGCTCATAGGCTGATGTGCTCTCACAGTTAAGGTTGTGTTTAAGAGCATGATGCCTTCGTCTGCCCATGACTTTAAGTAGCCCGTATTTGCTATTGGAATACCCAAGTCAGAATTTAATTCCTTATAAATATTTTGTAGAGAAGGAGGAATCTTTACTCCATTCTTTACGGAGAAGGCAAGTCCATGAGCTTGACCTACATTGTGATAGGGGTCTTGACCAAGTATTAGGACTTTTAAATCCTTGTAGGCTGTGTAGTGAAAGGCATTAAAAATATTCTCTGCTCTCGGAAAAATTTCGTAATGCTTATATTCTTCAATTAAAAGTTTTCTGAGGTCCTTGTAATAATCTTTTTCAAACTCATCTTGCAAAATTTCTTGCCAATCATTTTTAAAAATTTCTTTCACAAAATCATCTCCTGAAAAAATCAAAAATGCTCTTCTTTAGGCTAGGGTCAATTAATTCTTCTAACTCTTTCCTGCTCTCGTTTGTTGAAAAAATTACAAGTCTATCGCCCTTTTCAATTCTTGTGTTACCCCTAGGTATAACTGCAGAATTGTCATACCTTATTATGCCTCCAATAATAATTTCTCTGTGAAGATTAATTTCAGATAATTTTTTGCCAATATAAATAAAATCATCTGGAATTTTAATTTCATAAACTTGTGCCTTGCCGCCAAACATATAGTTTATTGAGACCTTCATGTCTGTATTAATTGCTTTAATAATTTCATTTGCCACAATTACTTTAGTGTCGATTACTCTATAAATTGCAAGACTCTCTAGAATGCTATCATAGTTATTGTCCTTTTGAAAAACTATATTCCTTGATATGCCATGATTCCTAGCCATAAGGCCAAGAACTATGTTGAGTTCATCTGAATCAGTCATGGAAATGAAAACTGCTTCCTTTGAAATATCTTCTTCTTTAAAGATTTTGTCATTCTTCAAATTTTTATTTACAACAAAAGCTCTAGTTAGTTCTCTTCTATAATTTTCAAATTTTTCTCTGTCGCTTTCTATTATCTTTAAATTTACATTTTCAAGATTAGAAATAATTCTATTAAAAATCATATCTCCAGATGCAATGACAACATCTCTCACATCATATCTTTCTTTTCTGGCAAAGTGTGAGTATTTGAAGTTCATTATGTCCTTGGAAAGACCCATTAAATACATATAGTCGCCGCTTTTTAAAATAGTTTCTCCATCGGGCACTATTAGGTCTCCCTCTCTAAGTATGCCAACTACTAAAATTGTAGATAGAGATCCAATATCTTTTATCTTTACATTCTCAAACTCTTCTTCCATATCTATATAGTGGCCTGTAACTTCAATCTTGCCCTTGCCAAAATAATCTGCTTCATAATAATTTGATGAACCTATTAATTTCGTGGCAAGCTTTGCGCTCTCAAGATTTCTATTAAAAATATTTACAACATTTGGAAGGGAATTTTTTATGATGCCAATTTCAGAAATATTTTCCATTTCATCGAGACGTAAAATTAACTTAACATCTAAATTTTTAAAGATAGATGCCATTATTAGATTTGTCTTGTCGCTATTTGTTGCTATTATGGCATAATCATAGGACTCTAAATCCATAGTTAGCATAAAATTTTCATCTAACACATCGCCTTTTATCTTTGTCACAGAGTTTGTAATACTCTCAAAGTTTGATTCATCCCTATCAACTATATCTATGTCAAATTTTTCTAGGCTTAAAGTATTTGCAATTGTAGAGCCAACTTTTCCTGATCCAATAATTAAAATTTTCATTATAACTTAATAATATCCTTTCTATGTCTACCTCTTGTGAATAATGCCAAAATTGTGAAAAATTCAAGTCTTCCTAAAAGCATAAGTACACTAAAATACAATTTAAAAAAGTCATTATAAAACTCAAAATTTTTAGTTGGTCCTATGCCACCAAAGCCTGGACCTACATTTGAAAGGGTTGTTGCAACAGAAGAAAAACCAGTTATTACATCTACTCCAGAAAGTGTTACAATTCCCGTAGATATTATTGCTATTATAAAATAAGTCCCAAGATAGGCATTTATTCCAAGGACAACTTCATCGGATAATATTTTTCCGTCGGCGCTAATTGGAAGAACTGCCTTTGGATGTGTTGCCCTTTTCATTTCTCGTTTTATCAATTTTAAAAGAAGAGAAATTCTCGTGATTTTTATTCCTCCACCAGTTGAACCTGCACATCCTCCAAAGATCATAAGTATTAACAAAATAAATTTTGAAAAACTTGGCCACAACTCGTAATCCGCATTGGCAAAGCCTGATGTTGATGATATAGAGGTAACTTGAAAAGCTGAATCTCTAAATGCCATAAAAGCTGAACTATAACCATTTAAAAATAAATCAATTGCTATTAAAATAATCGAACCAAGCGTAATTAAAATCCAGAGCTTTAACTCATCATTTTGTAAAACCTCTTTAAATTTTTTTCTTGAAATCAAAGAGTAAATTGTAAAGTTTGTTGCACTCAAAAACATAAAGAATGAAAGAATAAAGTGAACTGCATTTCCCTTATAACTCATAAAAGAATCTCCATAAGAAGAAAATCCACCTGTTCCCAATACGCCAAAAGTGTGTACCAAGGAATCAAACACTGACATTCCTGCAATCTTTAAACAAACAAAAAGTACCGCTGATAAAATAATATAAATAATATAAAGTCTCTTTGATGATTGAGAAATTGTAGACTCGATTTTTCCTGCCACTGGTCCTGGAGATTCTGCTTTAAAAATTTGAAAGCCACCTACTCCTAACTTTGGAAGAAGTCCAACCGTAAATACTAATATTCCCATACCTCCAATCCAGTGAGTTATAGATCTCCAAAAAATCACTGATCTTGGAAATGATTCTATATTTGATATAACTGTCGCACCTGTTGTAGTAAACCCAGATACAATTTCAAAAAAAGAATCAACATAAGTCATATCTGCTGCTATATAAAGTGGAATTGCTCCCACAAGAGAAACTAATATCCATGATGCTGTTACTATTAAAATTCCATCTCTTGGAGATAGTGACCTCTTCTTTACTTTTAGATTAATTAAAATTAATCCCAAGAACACAGCAAGAGCCATTGGGATTAAGAAACCATAGGTGCTTCCATCTCTTTCTACTAAACTAAGTATAAGAGATGGTGCCATAAAGGCAGTCTCTATTAACAAAATATGACCGAGTATTTTTGAAATAAGTTTATAATTCATCTTTATTTCCTCGATTCTTAATTGAATTTATTGCATCCTTTATTTTACCTTCAGAAGAAAAAATCTTTTGCATTTTTGGTGCAACTTGGTGCATTGCAAATAAAATAATTCTATCTCCTGATTCCAAAACTGTCTTTCCATTTGGCACTATCATTTCATTACCTCTTATTATTGCAATAATTAGAATTCCATCAGGTAACTCTAAATTTTCAAGTGCTTTCCCACATACCAAATGTTTTTCCTTTACTATTAATTCTACACATTCCACTTGTCCGTTTAATAAAAGGTGAAGTGAAAGGGAACTCTTTCCCCTTATTTCTTTTAACATTTCTGCGGCAGTTATATAAGATGTATTAAAAACTGCATCTATATCTAATTTATCTAAAACCTTATCGTAATTAGTTCTTGAAATTTTGGCAACAGATTTATAAATTCCTGTTTGTTTTGCCACAAGACTCATAAGTAAGTTTGCTTCATCAATCCCAGTAGCAGCTACGAAAGAGTCATATGTGTGGACCATTTCCTCTTCTAAAGTTGTAATATCGGTTCCGTCGCCATTTATTATCTCTGCATCAGGAACCATTTCTTTTAATTCAAGACATCTCTCTCTATTTATTTCAACTATTGTAACATCAATATTCTCCTTTAGAAGAAGCATGGCAAGATAAAGACCAGTCTTTCCTCCTCCCAATATCATTGTACTTCTAAGAGATTTAGTTTTATTTACTCCAGTATGTTCTTTATCAAAGATTTCTATATTTTCTGATTTTCCAGCTAAAATTATTACATCATTTTCTTCTAATACGGTACGCCCGTTTGGAATTATAGCCTCTCCACTTCTTGAAATTGCAGAAATCAAGAGGTCATTTATGTTTTCAATATCCATAATTCTCTTGCCAATAAAATTTGGATCGTTACCAATATTAAATTCAACCAAAGAAACTTTTCCACCAGCAAATTCATCGGAGTATAGTTGATACCTTTTCATCAAATACTTAACTATTGACCTTGCTGTGGCAAAATCTGGATTTATAATTTTATCTATTTCAAGTTCTTCAGATATAAAGTCCAAGTGTTTTCTGTATTCTGGATCCCTTACTCTGGCAATGGCATACTTTGCTCCAAGTTTTTTTGAAATTGTGCATAGTATTACATTTGCTTCATCATTAGTAGTGGTTGCAATTACATAGTCAAAAAGAGAAATATCTAGCTCTTCCAACACTCCAAAATCAAGTGCATTTGCGCAAATGCTAAACACATCAAGCGAATTTGAAATATTTTCAATTACATCTTCATTATTATCTACTACAGTTACTTCATAGTTTTCATCTATAAGTGAAGCTGCAAGTCTATAACCTAATTTTCCAGCACCTACAACTAAAGCCTTCATATATTCCTCCTAAAAAATTGCGTCCAGTATTATTTCAAAATCATAATCTTTATAAATTGATTTTAATTTATTGCAAAGCTCTTTTTTTAAAGTATCTTTATCTTTCACAGTTGATACAGCGTCGGCATTGTAATCAATGTCAATGTATATCTTTTTATCCTCAAGCACTATGTCATGAAAAGAATAAATATTTAAACTTTCTCTAATTATCTTCTTTAGCTCCTCTGATACAGATTTAATAATGTCCGAGCTAGAGCCAAGTGGATCTGCGTGAATAATGAGTTTTATTCCCAAAAGTTCAGAGACTTCCCTTTCAACCTTATCTACTATATTGTGTGCCTCTTCCAGTGTCAAGTTATAATCTAAGGCAGCATCAATTAGCACAATAATATTATCTGGTCCAAAATCTGTTACCATAATATTGTGCACATTGGAAATCCCATCATAAGTTGAAACTTTGGACTTTATCTCGTGTTTAGTTTCTTCAGTTAGACCTCTTCCAAGTATAATAGAAATTGTCTCATAAATGAGAGATATAGCAGTATATAAAATAAATAAGGCAACTAGAACTCCAACATATCCATCTAAAATCTTACCAGTGAATTTTTCTATGATTATAGAAATAATTACAACGGCAGTAATAAGTGTGTCGCTAAGTGAATCTTTCTCCTGAGCCTTTAGTGTTGTTGAATCAATTTCTCTTGCCACATGAGAATAAAGTGAAGCCTGCCAAAATTTTATAAAGACACTTATAACTAAGATGACAACAGTTGAACTTGGGTAAGTTATCTCAACTGGGTGCAAAATTTTCTCAACAGAAGTTCTCAAAAATTGAAATCCAACAGAAAGCACGATACCACTTACTACAAGAGAAATTAAATACTCAAGCCTGCCATGACCATAGGGGTGATCCCTGTCTCTTGGCTTTGAGGCAAGCTTTATCCCAAAAATGGAGATAATTGAACTCACACAGTCTGTTATATTATTTACAGCATCAGACAAAATAGAAATTGAGCCTGTTAAAGTATATAAAATAACTTTTAAAAGAGCTACCAATATATTTGATATAAGTCCAAGAAAAGAAGTCTCCTTAGAAATTTTTGCCCTGTCATAGCCATAAGCATTGTGTCCTCTTTTTAAAATGAGTTTTGCGAACATTTATCCTCCATAAATAAAAATAGGCTATAAGCCCATCTTTATAATTTTATTATAGTTAAAGTTATTATAACACTACTATATTAGTAATAAAAGGAAAAGTCGCCACTTTAAGGCTTAGATTATCATATTTTAAAGCTCCATAAAAAAGTGTACCAAAATATTTTCTGGTACACTTCTACACTTCATATAATCAATAAAATTTTTCAAGTAAATTAAATAAATTCTTTAAGTTTAGGAATAAGTAGTCCTTCATAAACTTCTTCTGCTTTTTCCTTTGACCCTAAAATTTCTACTAGCTTTACTCCAAGTAAAATTGCAAGGGCAGGTCCCATAGCTGTAATAATATTATTTTCCACAACTACTGCCGCATCTTGTGGATTTTCGGCTTTAAGTCTATCTTCAACACCAGGATAGCAAGTGAACTTTCCATTTTTTAAAAGATTTGCCGCATCCAAAACTTGTGGACCAGCACAAATTGCAGCGATAAATTTTTCGTCATCGTTAAATAAGTTTGCACATTCAAGAACTTTTTTATCTCTCATTAGATTTGATGCGCCAGGTTGCCCTCCTGGAATATACATTGCCCTATAATCTTCAATATTTATTTCGTCAAAAGTTTTGTCAGCAAGGACCCTTACATCGTGAGTCCCTCTAACTTCATTTCTGTCTGTTATTGAAACTGTTTCAACTTTTAGTTCTGCTCTTCTCAAAACATCTACAATAGTTAGTGCTTCAACTTCTTCGAAGCCATCTGCCAAAAATACCAATAAATCTTTCATGTCGACCTCCTATTTATTCATAATAGAATCCACTGCATTTATGATTGCAGCTCTAAAACCGTCCCTTTCTAAAGATTTTACTCCCTTAATTGTTGTGCCAGCAGGTGTAGTAACTTGGTCCTTTAACTCTCCTGGGTGAAGACTAGACTCTCTTACCATCTTGGCAGAGCCTGCCACTGCTTGTGAAATTACCCTATAAGCCATGTCTCTAGTCATTCCATGAGACACCGCTGCATCCGCTGCTGCCTCAATATACATATAAACATAGGCTGGCATGCAACCAGAAACTGCCTCATAAATTTTTATATTTTTTTCTTCCACAATTTCAGTTTCCCCAAAGGAAGATAAAATTTCTCTAAGCTCACTTAGTTCGCCCTCAGTAATATTTTCTCCTGGACAAATTCCCGTCATTGAAGATAAAATTTTTGCAGGCGTATTTGGCATTGCCATCAAAACTTTTTTGCCAGGAAGTTTCTCGCCAAGTTTCTTTAAATCGTAGCTTGATGTAACTGAAATTATAATTTGATTTTTAACTTCCGCCTTAATTTTATCAAGCACTTCATCATAAACATAAGGCTTAACTGTAAGAATCACTGCGTCTGCATTTTTTACTACATCCACTTCTGAGCCCATTATTTTTGCATTTTTAAAATCCTTAAAAGCCTCTCTCTTTTCTAAATCTCTATCGTAAAGAAAAGTTTCTATATTATTATTTAAAAGACCATGTGCCATGGCAGAACCCATGTTGCCAAGGCCTATTATTCCCATCTTCATCTATATCACTCCTTAACTAGATTATACACGATATTATTTAATTTTTCATTTATGTGCTATAATTAATGCGGTGATTTTATGAAAAATATTTCTCTCTTAAAATTATTTTTAACATTTTTTAAAATCAATGCAGTAACCTTTGGTGGCGGCTATACAATTGTGCCCGTCATAAAAGATATATTCGTCTCCGACTTAGAACTTATTGAGGAAGATGAGATGATGGACATAGTTGCGATCTCTCAAGGTGGACCTGGCGCTATGGCAATATCTTGCTCAGTCTTAACTGGTTATTACTTAAAGGGACCTCTTGGTGCAGTAACTTGTCTTGTTGCATCTTCACTTCCTTGTCTAATAATTTTGTCTGTGATTTCAAATTTTTATCAAGAGTTTAAAAGTAATTTCTTTATAAATTCTGCCTTAGAAGGCATAAGTGGAATAATCTCTGCAGTTTTATTTATCACAGTTTTACGCATGGGAGTATCTTCCTATAAGAAAAATCCAAAATTTAGTGCAGTTATGATTATCCTCGTCTTTTTAGTTGCCTTCTTTACAAATATAAATACGGGACTAATTATTTTATTCTGTGCCCTTGCAGGAATTTCTTATTTTAGTGTAATGGAGAGATACAAAAATGCTTGATTTGTTTTTAGTTTTCATTAAAATCGGATGCTTTGCCTTTGGCGGCGGTTACGCAGTAATCCCTCTCATATCAAAATATGTAGTGGAAGAAAATGCTTGGATAAGCACAAAAGAATTTATAGATTTAATTTCAATTTCACAAATGACTCCAGGACCAATTGCCATTAACTCTGCAACTTTCGTTGGACAAAAAGTCATGGGTATACTAGGCTCTATAACAGCTACAACGGGATTCGTTCTTCCTCAATTTATTTTAATGATGATATTTGGTTACTTCCTCTTTAGCAAAAACAAAAAATTTAAAATTATGGACTACTCCCTTCTTGGCATAAAGGCTGGAGTTGTGTCTCTAATTTTTATAACTACCTTAAAACTATTTCAGTCATCAGTTTTTCCAGATGGATTTAAACTAGAGGGCATGAGCCTTGCCGCACTAATTTCCTTTGTTTTTGGCTTTATTTTATACCTAAAAAAATTAGACCTATTTAAGTTAATAGGTCTCGGTGCAGTAATTGGCATCGCCGTAAATCTTGCACTAAATTATATTTAATTTTTATCTTCCTTAAAATTTTTGAGGAAGATTTTTTATTAAAATAAACATTCTTCAATTAAGTCTTTGTTTTTTAACTTATCTATCCAGTCTCTTGGAATCTCATCAAACCCATAAATTATCCCAGCAAGTCCACCAGTTACAGCTGCTGTTGTATCTGTGTCGTCGCCAAGGTTTACTGCTCTTAGGACTGCATCTCTATAACTATTAGTATTTAAGATGCACCACAAAGATGCCTCTAGGGTGTGAAGTACAAAACCAGTGGATTTTATTTCCTCCTCTGACTTATTTTTTAAATCATCAAGTCCCAAGCTTTCTAATTTTTCTCCAGCTATTAATTTTCTTGTAATGTGAACATAATCTATGCAAGCCTTCCTAGAAATTTCGTGTGCGTGAGTGATGGCAGAAACTTTTTCGATTTCTTCGTCACTGGCATCAGTAAAAGCAAGTGGCAAAATTCTCATGAGAGACCCATTCCCATTGGAATAATAATCATCCATGCCGCGATTTAAAGTAAGGGCCTCTCTAGTTGTGCCGCCAACATCAAAAACTTTGCCATCAGCTGTAAAGTCATCATTAAAGAGCCAAGCCTTAAAATTTTTTCTAATATCTTCTGTGTCAACTCTTCCCATATTCTTTATTGATTTGCAAGTGGCAAGAGTCAAGCTTGTGTCATCCGACCAAGTGCCTGCTTCCTTATTCCAAGTCCCAAAACCAACACAGTCACAACAGACAAAGCTTCCCCTCTCCTTAAATTCAAAGGGAACGCCCAGGGCATCTGCAACAGCAAAGCCATATATAGCATCTTTTAACTTAGTCATAAAAACTCCTTTCATAAAATTTCCTATAAAACAAAAACTAAGACCCACAAAAAGAATCTTAGTTATAAATATCTCTTCTATGCCCCAACATCAATGGCAAAAATAATTAATTTATCATCGTCAATTTTTGCAAGAAGCCTATAGGATCCTATCCTATATCGCCAAAGACCCTTAAAATTTCCTGTGAGGGGCTTTCCAGAAAATCTAGGCTCTTCACAATTTAGTAAATTATTTTCTACCCAGTTACTTATAATTTTTTGAGCTTGTATATCTAACTTTTTTAAACTTTTTAAATATTTTTTATCATAAATTAAATCATACATGTCAGAAGTCTAGTTCCTTCATCAACTCTTCATGAGTAATATATTCAACTTCGCCCCTAGCTTCTCTTTCAAGAAAATCTTCAGCTACCTTCATGTCGAACTCATCTTCAAGTTTCTCTTCCATTAATTTTTTAAAAAGAGTAGAAAGAGGTTCTCCCATAAGATCAGCATAAGCAGTAAAAGCCCTCTCCTCTTCAGCATTAAGTCTTACAGATACAGTTTTCATACCATCACCTCTAAGCCAATTGTATTACATTGTGTTACACAAATCAATAAGAAGCTTTATTTTTCTAAAACTATCTTTGCATAAACTTTTTCTGTGAATTTGTATATACCAAGATAAATAATTATATAAATCAAAATCACAAAAATCATTGACTTTATAAATAATTCAATATTCATAAGCCCAATTATTATCAGCATATTTTTTAAGCTTGGAAATGCAAAAGCTGTGTGAACTATACAAAAAATTATTGGCAAAAACAAAAGTGTAGCCATTTGTTTCTTTATACTTCTCTCTGCCTCAATATCTCCAAGACCAAGCTTTTTTAAAATTCTAAATCTTTCTACATCCTCATAGCCCTCTGTTAGTTCTTTATAATATATTGAAAGTCCCATTGTAACTAAAAATGCTAAGGAAAGTATTAAACCAACAAAAAATATTACACCATACATTCTCAAAAATTCTAACTTGGTTTCTCCCCTATCTATAACTTTTATTTTTTGATTTTCACTTACTTTTAACTTATCTATATTTTCTTTAAGACTTTCTGCAAAGTTTTCTTCATTTACTACATTAATCACTGTCTTAACTGATGGCTCTATGCTAAATATATTAGAATTTTTCACTTCATACTTTTTAATTATCTCTTCTGCAATTCTGTAATCTTTTACAAATATTTTATTCTTTTCAAATATAGTTATTACATTCTCAATAGGTACGTCATTTTCTTCCTCACTTATACTCTTTACTTTAAAATCTAATTCTTGAATCCAATCTTTTGTTCCCTCATTTTCAAAATATAAGACATCTGCATCACCAAATTTTAAATTGCCATCTCTTGTATAAATAACTTGTAGGTCGACTAAATTATTTTTAAATGCTGCCTCATCTATATCTTCACTTTTTAAAGATTCTACTCCACTCTCTGTCTTTAAAAGTGGAACATTCCATTCCATTGTAGTAAATGGCTTTGCATTAAATCCATTTTCATCAAGATATTTGTTTACCTTATTTCTATATTCTTCTAAGTTATTTATCCTTATAGAATTATCCTCTATCTCTAGAGTATAATCTGATGGAAATAATCTATTTACTACATCATCTATTCCTACATATAAACTTATTCCCGAAGTTAGAACTACGGTAAAAGCTGTAGAAAGTATAGCAATACTTGCAAGAGACCTTGAATTATTTTTCACTCTATACAAAAGCCCTGATATTGCAAAGAAATTATCTTTTTTATAATATAAATCTTTTTTATTTTTTATTATTTCCAAAATCAAACTTACAATAACAGAAAAGGCACAATAAGTTCCTATTATAACAAGCAAAACTGCTAAGAAAAATTTAAAAAAAGCTTCCCTTGGATTTTTTGTTGTAATACTAATTGCATAACCTGACGCAATAAAAATTATCCCCAATAGAGCAATTAATTTTGTAAATTTATTTTTCTTCTCTCCTGCCTTGGACTCATTTACTAAATCAATCGGAGAATAATTTCTCATCTTAATAATTTGAATTGCAAATACAAAAATTAATATTGCAATAAATATTAAGGCTATGATAGCTACTGCTAAAATATTGTTAAAAAATCCACCCTCAAATATATTTATTGAAATGTTTGTCAGTTTCACAAAAATTCCAAGGGAAAGTTTGTATAAAACAAGACTAAAAATGCTTGCTGGTACTATAGAAAAAATAATAATATAAATTATTTCCCAAAATAAAATTATTCGCAGATGCCTTTTTTCGAGTCCAAGTATTAAATAAAGTCCTTGCTCTTTTAACTTTCTCTTTTGAATAAAGGAATACACGGAAGATAGCATTATTAGTGAAAAAATTGATAAAACTATGACTCCATAAAATAGAAAGATCTTCATTGTATCCATTCCACTTGCTCCTGCAAGAGATTTGTCTAAGACAAGGCTTAAACAAATCGAATTAAGTACAATAAGAAAAATTATAGTTCCAATAAAGGGCATAAAAATATTTTTATTTCTCTTTATACCAGACAATGCAAGATTCCTATAAAGTGATTTCATCTTCATAACTCCTTTGCAACATTTGCATTGTGTCTGCAATTTTCTTTTGCATATCAAAACTTTCTAAATTTCCTTTATAAAGTTGATGATAAATCTCGCCATCTTTTATAAATAAAACTCGATTTGCATAAGAGGCTGCCATAATAGAATGTGTAACCATTAAAATAGTCTGCCCCTCAAGATTTAATTCTTTAAAAACTTTTAAAAGTTCTCTCGTACTGTTGCTATCAAGTGCACCTGTAGGCTCATCTGCAAAAAGCATCTCTGGTTTTGTTATAAGTGCCCTTGCGATTGCTACTCTTTGTCTTTGCCCACCACTTATTTCGTAAGGATATTTACTTAATAAATCATTAATATTTAATCTTGCTGCAATCTCTGATAACTTTTTTTCCATTGATGAGACTTTTTCATCTGCTAATACTAAGGGCAATAAAATATTTTCTTTGACAGTAAAGGTGTCAAGAAGATTAAAATCTTGAAAAACAAATCCAAAATTTTCTCTTCTGAACTTTGCCATTTGGCTGTCCCTTATCTCTTGTAAATCTTTGTCTCTTAAAATAACTTTTCCAGAAGTTGGTCTGTCAAGAAGTGCCAATATATTTAATAAAGTTGTCTTTCCACTTCCAGATTCTCCCATTATGGCAATATATTCTCCTGCTTCAACAGTGAAATTAATTGACTTTAAAGCCTCAAGGTCATCTTTACCAAAGCGACTTCGGTATATCTTTTTTATATTTTGAACTTCTAACATCTTCCACCTCTTTAAAACTAATCTTCATAAATGACAGCAATTGGCTTTGCATAATAAACAAAAATCATTGCATCATATAAATTTTTTGGGGCTTCCTTCACTCTATAACTTGTTGGAATAAATTTCATAAGTGGAGAGTATCCCTCGCCCAAACTTCCCATGTTAATCTCTTTATTTATAAATTCAGAAGTTTCGCCATCTTGAACTCTTGTGAAATCTAAATAATATTTACCTTTAAATTTTCTCGCACTGTAGGCAAGTGGATCTGCAGATACAAAGACATGGTTTGCCCTCTTATTATCTGGACCAATTTCATTAATATTTACAATGCCCTTATAAAAGTCAGTTCCAATAATAAAATATTTTTCTCCGAAAATTTCCTTTAAGTGAGAACCCATAGGCTCATAAAATTTTCCACTTTTAGCAAGATGACCATTGTGACCAGAAATTAAAAGCAAATTATTTCCCTTTGATTTTTCAAAATCACTTATCCACTTAACATTGTGAGCCATTAATTTATCTCTTAAATTATTTAATTTTGCATAATCATTAAAATCCAATTCATAATATTTTACGCTGTCTATTACATTTGTAAGAGCTCTCGAAACTTCTCTTGCGTAGTTAGAAGATAGGCTGTCAGCATGAGCTTTTATCTCTAATAACAAATCTTCTTTATCTTTTATTTGAGAAACCTTAAATTTCTCATCATTAATAAAAGAAAATTCCTTTTGCAAGTTTTTGTCCTGTAAGATATTATTTTCCTTGCAAAAATCTAAAATTAATTCAATAGATTTTTCGGGATTTTGCATGTCAAAGCCGTAAAAAGAAAGTTTGTCCTCATCCTTTGCTTTTTGGTTATAGTCAAACATATAATTTATGAGGTCATTCATATTCTTTGTGTGATAAATATTAAAAGAAAAAATCCTTGAAATATTTTCATCTCTTTTGTTTCCATGAATGTAATTATTTATAATCATGCCTTCGCCAAAATCTGTTTCAAGGCAAAAACTTTTTAAATTATTTTTTTCAACTAAAGTCTTTAAAACTTCTAATTTTAAATCTTGAAAATCAGAATTGCCGTGAGTGGCTTCGCCAAGTCCCACAACTTTTATATCATCATTTAATTTTATCTCACTTACCATTTTTCCATAGTCTTCTATGTCGGAAATATCTTTTCTTGCACTTAGCTTTGGAAGGTTAATCCATAAAAAATCTCCAAGCCCTACAAGAAAAATTATAGCCACTAAAAAAATTAAAATTTCCTTAAATATTTTCTTTATCATTTTCTCACCTCTTCCTATATTATAAATTGTACAAAAAAATAAATCCTTTTATTTACATAACAAATAGAGCTTTAATGTGACATTTTTGTAAGATATAAAAAAGAGTGCTAAGCACCCTAATCTAAAATATTTCTTAAATTTATATACATCTTTGTGCCAATCTTTGGCTCTGACTCACATCTTAGTATCACTCTTAAAGATTTACCAATATTCTTTGAAAGGTTTAGTCCCAGTCCTGTTGACTTTTTCTCCAACCTACCATTGTAACCAGTGTATCCTGCATCAAAAATTCGCGGTAAATCTTCTGCCATAATCCCAATTCCATTGTCCTCAATTACGAGTTCATCTTTCTTTAAATAAATTGCTACTCTTCCATTTTGCGTGTACTTTATTGCATTAGAAATAATTTGCTCCAATAAAAAAGAAAACCACTTGGCATCAGTTAAAATTATTTTCTTAGTTTCACAAAAGTCTAGGCTATTATTTTTTCCAATAAACTGAATTGAATATTTTCTGATTACGCCCCTAATAATTTCGTCTAAATTATACTTGTCAAAGACATAATCTGTGCTGTCTGCATTCAGTCTTGCATAGCCTAAAATATTTCCCACATATTCTTCGATTTCAAAAATCTCTTTCTCGCATTCTATTTTATTTATTTCATCTTTTTTGAGTAGAAGCCTTAGTGCAAATATTGGAGATTTTATTTGATGAGTCCAAATGGTCAAATAATTTTTTACATCAGCTCTTCTCTTTTTTTCACTATCTCTAAACTTTTTATTTTCTTCTACGCTTTTATAAAGAGCTTTTGATAATGGAGAATCCTTTATTTCTAAAATTCTTTCGTAATTTTTTTGATTTAAAAGAGCAATTTCTTCTCTGTAATCTCTGTCCCTTGTGAAATAAATAAAGATCATGTATATAAAAAATAAAAATAGATATAAAAAAGATATGTAAATAGTCTTTACTCTTTCAAATTCAAAAATTAAGTAAACTCCTAGAATATAAAAAAATATAAAAATCCCAAAAATTATTGTGAATTTTTCTCTCTTTAAAAAATTTTTAAATGACAAGTGGGACATAATAGCCTACTCCTTTCTTAGTTTTTATGAGCTCAAAAATATTTATATCTTCTAGCTTTTTTCTAAGACGCATCACATTTACTGTTAAGGTATTATCGTCAATATAAGAGTCCGTTTGCCAAATTTTATCAATGATTTCATCTCTATTGACAACTTTACCTGGCTTTTCCAAGAGAATTTCTAAAATTTTAAATTCATTTTTTGTCAGTTCTATCTCTTTATTTTCTCTTGATATAATCATGCTGTCGCAGTTAAGCCTTATGTCTTTGTAAAAAATATTTTTTGTCTCAACATATTCATAAGCTCTTCTAAGCAAGGCTCTTATTTTTATTTGTAGCAGCTCTAGTTCAAAGGGCTTAGTCAAATAATCATCTGCTCCAAGGTCCATTGCCATTATCAAATTTAAGTTTTCATCGGCGGCAGAAATAAATAAAATTGGAACTTTAGAATTTTCTCTAATAATCTTGCACCAATGATAGCCATTGTAAAAGGGAAGACTTACATCCATCAATACTAGATCAGGATGAAAGTTTTTAAAGTCATCAAAAATGTTTTGAAAGTCCTCTGCTATTTTTATTTCATAATTCCAAAACTTGAGGTGTCTTTTAATTTCCTCAGCAATTACTTTGTCATCTTCTACTAAAAAAATCTTCCACTTTTTGTTTTCCATATCTTTACAACCTACTCTTTTCACTAAAATTTACTTGACATCATTATATATATTAAGGGCAAAAAAATAAAGACTCCCCTGAGGAAGTCTTTGTGTCAAAATTTATTATAGAACTGCTTGTGCTGCTGTTATGATTGCTAGTGAATATACTTCATCTTCTACGCAACCACGAGATAGGTCATTTACTGGGGCATTAAGTCCTTGAAGGATAGGTCCAATAGCTTCAAATCCACCAAATCTTTGAGCGATCTTGTAGCCAATGTTTCCTGCTTCGATGTTAGGGAATACAAATACATTTGCGTGTCCCGCAACTTCTGAACCTGGTGCTTTTTTCTTTGCAACAGTTTCTACGAAAGCTGCGTCAAATTGTAATTCGCCGTCAATTGCCATTTCAGGATTTTTTTCCTTAGCCATTTTTGTTGCTTCTGCTACCATTGTTACTCTGTCATGAGATGCTGAACCCTTAGTTGAGAAAGAAAGCATTGCGATCTTTGGATCCATTCCAAATTGTATTGCTGTTTCATTTGATACTACTGCTACTTCTGCAAGTCCTTCTGCATCAAGGTCAATGTTAATAGCACAGTCTGCCATTAAATACATTTCTTCGTCTCTAAGCATGATAAATGCTCCAGAGCATCTCTTGTATCCTGGCTTTGTCTTTATGATTTGAAGGGCTGGTCTAACTGTATCTGCAGTTGTGTGTGCTGCTCCTGATACAAGTCCCTTAGCTTTTCCCATGTAGATAAGCATTGTTCCAAAATAGTTGTGGTCTTTTAGGATTTCTGCTGCTTGTTCTTCGTTGACTTTTCCTTTTCTTCTTTCTACAAAATCCTTAACCATTTCATCTTTAGCTTCATAGTTAGCTGGGTCTAAAATTTCAAGATTTCCTAATTCCACGCCTTCTTTTTCTGCTAAAGCTTCAAGTTCTTTTTTATCTCCAAGAACTATTGGTTTAATATCTCCATCTTCATTAAGTCTAATTGCTGCTCTTAAAATTCTTGCATCATCGCCTTCTGGAAATACAATTTCTGGTTTTGATGCTCTTACTTTACTTCTCAAATTTTCAATTAATGACATAATGTCCCCCTTATTTTATTAATACTTATATTATATATCTTCTAAAAAATAATTTAAAGTGAATAAGGTTTGAAATTTACATCTTCTATAACTTCATTTAGCCTTACAGCGTCTGCAACGAGCTTTGCAAGTCTGTGATGCTTCATTGTGTGGACTCTTAAAACTTCTACCCCCTTATAGGCTGCTAGAGTCGTAAGAGCAGCCGATGCTTCGTCCCTATTTTCAAAGCCTTCTTCATTATTTCCATCAGCGTCAATATTATTTTCTGTCAAAATATTTGTGATAAATCTCTTTCTTGATACACCCAAAAATGTGAAGCAGCCCATTTCTCTAATGGCATCAATTTTGTCTATTAATTTTAAATTTTCCTTTTTTGTTAATGCAAAGCCAATACCTGGGTCAAGCATAATTCTATCTCTTGTCATGCCATTTTTTTCTGCTCTTTCAAGAGATTTTTCTAGATATTTTTTCATGACTTCCACGATGTCCATGTCCTCAAAGGACTTTAATTCTTCTTCAGTAAAGGCTCCTTCGCCACCAAAGGATGGAAAGTTGGCAGATGACTTGTGATTTGGTCTTGCAATTTTTGGATTAAACATTAAAATTGCGCCCACTTCACTTCTTCCTACCACTTCAGCCATTTTAGGGTCGCCCATAAAACCTGTGATGTCATTAACAAAGTCAACGCCTGCCTCTATTGCAGCTTCTGCAACATCTTCCTTCCATGTATCAATTGATAGAGGCACATCTGTCATAGTCTTTAATTCTTTTATAACTGGCACAACTCTACTTATTTCTTCTTCAATCTCAACATAAGTAGAGCCTGGTCTAGTGGATTCGCCACCAAGGTCAATCATTTTTGCACCGGCATCAATAAGTTCCATTGCCCTTTTGATAGCCTTGTCCTTGCCGTACCATTTGCCGCCATCAGAAAAGGAATCTGGCGTAACATTTACAATGCCACATAAAATTGTTTCATTTCCGCTTTCTAAAACTTTGTCTTTATACTTACAAATTAATTTATTCATTTTTCACTCCATTTTTATTTTTCCTATAAACTTAATTCTATGTCTAAGGGCTTTTAAAATCAAATAAATTTTAAATCGAATAGTAGTGCAAAACTCCATCTTGGTCTTTTTCAAAGTCAGCCTTGCCTAGAGTCCTTAGGTGTTCAAGATGAGCGTGAGCTTCTCCCGCTGCGAAAAACTTTTGTGTGTTTGGAAATTCAGAAAAATCCCTTGCCCTCATGTCCCAAGACATATTCATGGCAATGTCTCTTACTGTGCACTTGCCCCTAGCTTCTAAAGTCCTTAATGCCTCGTCGATTCTTTTCTTGTGATGAGCCTTTAACTCGTCAATCCTCTTTGGTACATCATCAATAAGAGCCCTGTGAGAAGAATAAATATGCTCAATTGGAATATTTCTTAATTTCTCAATATTTTTAAGATAGGTCCCAAGGCTGTCGCCCACAGTAAAATTCCAAAATGTAATGTTTGGCGTGATGTCTCCCAAAAGGTGGTCGCCACAGAATAAAATTTTTCGCTCCTTCTCGTAGAGACCAACCATGCCAGGAGTGTGGCCGGAAAAATCCATGCCCTTAAAAGTAAAGTCGCCAAGCTTTAGGGTGTAGTCAGGATTAAAGGAAGTGTAGGGGAACTCTGCCTTAGGTCTATAACGAAAGCCTGCGTGCTCTTCAATTTTTAAATTATCCTCGTCAAGCCCTTGAAGATGGGTTGTCGCCATGACATCCTTCCATCTCTTTGAATTTGCATCAGCCATTGAAGACATCATGTGGTAGTCAATGTCTCCCATATAAATTTCCACGCCAAGCTCTTCATGAAACCAAGTTGCAAGACCTGTGTGATCAGAGTGAAGATGAGTCAAAAATAACTTTGTATTCTTTAAATCAATTTCCATATCTTTTATAAAAGATAACATTTCATTCCTTATCTCTTCAGTATTAAAGCCTGTGTCGATAATTAAAGCCTCGCCTCTGGACTTTACCATGTAAATATTTATGCTCTTTAGGGGATTGCCCCTTAAGGGAATAATTTTACAATAAACACCATCACTTAATTTTTTAATACTAGACATATTTCCTCCCTCAGCTCATTTTATGTATAATAAATACGAGGTGAATTATGAGCGATTTTTTATTAAAACTTTTTAAAGTTGAAACCATTAACAAACTGCCTGTTGATAAATTATACCCCATTATAGAAAGTTTAGACGCTGACCAAAGACAACTCATCGCATCTTCCTATGACTTAAAGCTTGAAGGACTAAGTTTGACAGAAGAAGTTGAAGAAATTTATAAGAAAATTACCGACGAATTTAAAAATACCCTCATGAACTTTGACGAAAAAGAGCACAAGTCCTTTTACGATTTTTATAATGGCGCCGTAGATTATTCTGATGAAAATGTCTATGTAAATATGAAAAAATTCACATCACTGGGTCTAATGTATCTCTTCCTATCAAAATCTGGCACTTACTTTAACTTTGTCATACCAGAAGAACTAATAGAGATGTATGAAAAACTTCTACAATCAAGCTAAAAAGTCAATTAAAATATAATTTAATAAACAAATTAATAATTGAACTTGCTAAAATTTTATAAAACATAATCATAACCACCGGCTAAGCCGGTGGTTTGTTTTGCCCCTATAAGGGGCTGTTACCGG
>UMIY01011694.1_pt1 | contig 72849 bp, 53 predicted proteins | sample 1965921 | NCBI WGS metagenome assembly UMIY01 (sample SAMEA4836134, study PRJEB28245) | human gut metagenome | biome: gut microbiome; material: fecal sample | place: Denmark | collected 2008
TGGAGGAACGCGGCTTTGTTCGGAGCAAAATAATTTTCGAAGGTATGGCTCATGATATCAGCAACTCCGGCTACAGTGTGCTTTCTTGGAACGCTAAATGTAAACTTGGGGTCAAGAATTGAAAATACAGGCTTAAGGCAATCTGCACCAGTGCCAAGCTTATCATTGGTCTTCATATCAGAAATAACAGCAAAGGCGTCCATTTCAGAACCTGTAGCAGCCATCGTCAGAACAGATACAACTGGAAGTGCTTTTTTTATCCTGCTACCATCGAGAACCAAATCCCAAGGATCACCGTCATATAGTGTGCCAGCAGCTATAACTTTTGCACAGTCAATGCTTGAGCCACCACCAACAGCTAAAACCACGTCTACTTTGTGCTCGCGACAAAGCTTGACACCTTCTCTTACAGAATCAATCCTTGGATTTGGATCAACTCCCGAAAGCTCACAGATATCCATATTTGCTGAGTTTAATTCTTCGATAACCTCATCATATATGCCATTCTTCTTGATGCTTGACTTGCCATATACAATGAGAACACTCTTACCGTAGTCAGATATTTTGTGCAGATTAGATATCATGCCCTCGCCGAAGTAAATCTTTGTTGGTGTATAAAATGTAAAATTATTCACGTGAAACCTCCTCATATTTCATGAATTTGCCTATTTGAGTATCATATTTAAATATTTTTTATCAAAGCCAGTCAATCCGTCAAAACAGAAATCAGTCAATCCCCCGCTCTGCCAATTCTTTATTGATTTCCTCAATTTCAATATTTCTCTTGGTCTTCTGTGTTGTAGTCTTGATAGTCGGCCTATCGCTTAGAAAATATTTATGCACTCTCTTAACAGCAGGCATAGTATCGTTAATCTCGTCAAGATCCTTTTGGAATTTTTCCTCGAGTTCGTCTATTGTAATATTATGTTCCTTTAAATAATCATCCTCATAAACAACTTTCAGCCAGAGTACCACGTCGCTATGCTTATTCCTAGTAAATAGCATGCTTTCTGATACATACGGCAAAATATTGACTAAATTCTCGATTTCTTCAGGGAAAACATTCTTGCCGTTTTTCATTACAATTACGTTTTTCTTTCTTCCTGTTATGAATAAATATCCCTCTTCGTCAAAATATGCAAGATCTCCAGTATGGAACCAGCCGTCAATCAAAACTTCATTAGTGGCATTTTCGTCATCGTAATAACCCAGCATAACGTTATCGCCTCGAACCACAAGTTCTCCAATGCCCTCATCATTTTGATCCACAATCTTTGCTTCAACATTCGGCATGAGTTTCCCCACAGAGCCTGCCTTAAGGTGTCTATAGCTTTCACTAGCAATCGTTGGAGCCGTTTCCGTCAGGCCATATCCATTGACCGTAAGAATGCCAAAATCATTTAGACCCTTTGCCACGACTGGATCAATCGGAGCTGCGCCATTTATGAAAAATCTGAGATGTCCCCCTAGCTGATCAATAATCGGCTTAAACATCTTTCGTCTAATATCTATTCCAACTTTTTCTGACATATCACAAAGCTTGAGTGCAAATGCAATTTTCTTCTCTTGACCTTGAGATGCAATTGCTTTGTTAATTTTCTTATATATACTCTCAAGCAGTAACGGTACGCTCATCATGACGGTAACCTTGTACTCCTTAAGATTCTTGTTGATATATTTAAGACCATCGCAAAATGTATTTTTCATCCCCTGAACTAGAAATGTCAGCAGTCCCAGCATCCCATAGCAATGGTGAAGCGGTAGCAATTGCAGATTCACATCGTCAACAAAAAAGAGTTCTTCGCAGCACATTCCGTAAAGACAGCTCATGAAATTCTTATGGCTGAGCATAACAGCCTTAGATTGCTGTGTTGTACCCGATGTAAATAGGAGAAATGCCATTTTGTTTCTGTCAATCTGATAATCTTCATAATCCCTATTTCCACTTGAAATTAGTTCGCGTCCCTTAGCTATCATTTCGTCAACTGAAGGACGAGAAGGATTTTCAGACTTAAAGTTAAGTGTAACCGCAAATTCCAAATTGGATTCGCCTGACTCAAATATTTCATCTATGAGCTTCTCCATTTTTTTATCATAAAAAATGATTGTTGCATTACTCCTCTTAAGGCAGCTTACTATCTCCTCACGTTCCAAAGCCTTATCAAGCGGTACTGTTACACCGATTCCGCTTCCTGCGGTAAAATATGCCAAGCACCACTGATAACTATTTTCGCCAATAATTGCAACCCTTCGCTCATTATATCCCATATCATAAAGAGCTGTCCCAAGTGCAATCATCTCGTCGTACAGCTCCTCATAGCTTGTGTTCTTGTAGCTGACAGCCTTGCTACCTTTCTCCTTTATTTTAGTCACAAAGGCTGTCTTATCCCCGTATTTCCTCGCTGAATATTTTAGCAATTCTTTCAAATCGCTAAACTCAAAAAATCTCGAGGCTAAATCTACTTCCTTAATTTTCATTGTCTGGCTCCTTCGCTGTTTGATTTATATCTATTTATATACAACAGATATTTCTGTTGCGTTTGATTCAGAGCAATTTGTATACAACAAATACTTCTGTTGCGTTTGATTCAGAGCAATCTGTATACAACAAATACTTCTGTTGCGTTTGAATCAGGTCAATTTATATACAATAAATTTTCTGTTGCATAAAACAATAGCCTCCCATAGACAGCAGGAGGCAAATATTTCTTAGCAATATTACTGGCTAAGGTTAAATTCATAATTAAACTATGCAATTAAAGCACTTTATTACTTGTTATCATTTTCGGGCCAATACAAACAATAAATTTCGTATAACTCGCCGAGGTATACCCATACAGTTTCACCCATCTCAATATTCTCTTCGTCTTCGAAATAAAGATTAGGTATCAAAAGTCTTAAAGCGGTTCTCTTAGTACCCTTGAGCACCTCGCCATCTTTTGTAGGGTTTGCTTTAAATGCTTCGATTTTCGCTCTCAAATCGCTAATTCCGGTTTCTTTGCCGAAGTTATCAGCAAACTCGTTAATATCTGCATAAACAATCTTATCCGGATTTTTAAACTCAATTAATTTCATAACGCCTCCAGTAATTTAGAATTAAATATTTAATATTGATGCTTGCATCATTGTAACACCGTAAAGTATAGGTTGATTTTATTCGTCTCCATTAAAGCTCATCAGAAGGGCTAATATTAGATATGGTACAATCTGAAAACCAGCGAGTACAAACAAAGCTCTCAGAATATTTGCGTTAACACCAAAGTATTCTGCAAGTCCTCCACAAACTCCCAAAAACCACTTGTTATTATTACTTAACTTTGGTAAACCTTTCATTATATTATCCTCCTTTAATATATCTTAATAGTATTATTTCTCGCAAAAGATTACTATTAAGTCTTAACTATATTAAATCATTTTTACTCGAAAATTTCAAGTAAAATATAATATCCAATGACATTATTTGTAAATTTCTTCCATTTAACTCTTCCATATAAATAAAATTCATGTTAATATATATATGTTGATTTGAGTATTGTTATGGCAAAACAATTCAACCTTATTGTATAATAATCAATTTAATTTATAGGGCATTGATTCAAAATGAATTCTAATTTTCAAAATAATCTCAAAGAAAATAAATTATTAAAAATATATCTTAATTACGCACTACCTTCTATTGCAGCTATGTGGGTTTTCTCCATATACACCATGGTAGATGGATATTTTGTTGGAAAATATGTTAGCGAAATAGCACTTGCGTCTGTAAATGTCGCAATGCCTTTTGTTAATACTGTCTTTGCACTAGCTATCATCCTAGCGGTTGGCACATCCACAAGGGTTGCAATTTTACTTGGAGAGGAAAAGCAAAATACTGCTAAGGAGCTCTTTACTTTTACGGTTCTCGTTATTATTTGCTTTTCTGTCATGCTTGCGCTTTTATCCAGAATCTTCTTGCCTCAGCTCACACGCCTACTTGGCGCTGAAAATGAGCTTTATTCATATGTGCATAGCTATCTTGAAATTATAATATGGTTTATTCCTTTCTTTATGATATCATATCATTTTGAGGTATTGGTCAAGATTGACGGATTTCCAAGGCTAGCTACCTATGGAGTTATCTCTGCCGCTGTTTCAAATGTTTTCCTCGACTGGCTTTTTGTATCTGAATTTCAGTGGGGTGTTGAAGGTGCGGCTCTGGCTACTGGAATTGCTCAATTATTTTCTGCGATTCTATTTACAATACATTTTCTAAAAGACAAAGCAAAGCTTAAATTTGTGCGTTTTCATAATATCAGATTATTTATAAAACAACTTCCTTCAATTATTTCGCTCGGCACAGGTGACTTTCTCTCTGAGCTTTCAACTGGATTCATAGTATTCCTATATAATCATTTTCTACTAAAAAGCCTCGGAGAGACTTCACTAGTAACCTATACAATTATATCTTACTTCACTCTGCTCATAGCTTCAACTATGGCTGGACTAACTCAGGGTATGCAACCCCTTGTTAGTTATTTCTATGGGAAGCATGATTTCAATTCTAGCAAAAAAATAACCCACTACGCAATTAAATCCGTAGTAGGTTTATCTCTTGTTGCATTATGTATCGGTATACTGTTTCCAAGACAAATTTCACTGCTATTTCTCTCAAGCGATAGTCATCTACTAGATACTACAATACTCTCTATAAGAAAATATGCAATATCCTATATCGCACTCGGTGCAAATCTTTTGTTTGTTGGTCTTCTGGCCGCAAACGGCGATGCTAAGAAAGCTATAACACTATCCGTTCTTCGCGGTTTCGCTTTTGTATACCTTGCTCTATTATTTATGAGCAACGTTATGCCGCCTGATTATATGTGGTATAGCAGCACTCTCAGCGAAGGCATCTCATTAATTATCGGATACTTCTTTATCAAAAAATATATTTAAACATTAGCAGAATTATATTTAAGCTTTATAAAAACATATTTTAACTAAAGAAATCCTTTATCTTATCTCCAAAGGTTTTTTTCTCTTTATAACTATCAGGTGTCAGGCTATCACTCATTTGCTTAATTAGATTTTTCTGCTCATCACTTAGGTTTCTAGGGACCTCAAGCTTAACTTTTACGAACAAATCACCATATCTACCAGACCTGACATTTGGCATACCCTTGCCCTTCAATCTGAATATAGTGCCGGGCTGAGTTCCCGCTGGAATAGTATAGCTCAATTTTCCATCAATTGAAGGAACAGTAATTTCATCTCCCAATGCAGCCTGTTCAAAGCTTATCGGTATCTCAAGGTTAAGATTATCACCATTTCTTGTAAATAATTTATGTGGTTTTACCGCTATAACTATGTATAAATCACCAGCAGGTGCTCCTATCTCACCAGGTTCACCCTGTCCCCTGATTGGTATTACAGTATCATTATCAACACCCTTTGGAATTTTTACATTTAGCTTTACAGTCTTTCTTACCTTACCACTTCCACTACATTCGTGGCAAGGGGTTTCAATCTTCTCTCCGGTTCCTCCGCACTCACTGCAAGGACCTGTAGTTTGAAAACGACCAAACATTGTATTCTGTGTCTGGGTAACCTGTCCTGTGCCGTTACATTTACCACATTTTACCTTAGATGTTCCAGGCTCATTACCCTCACCATTACATGTAGGGCAAACTACATACTTATTAAGCGAAATCTCCTTCTCAACACCATGAGCTGCCTCGTCAAATGTGATTGTAATAGCCTTCTGCAAATCTCTTCCGCGGCGAGGTCCTGGTCTTCCGCCAAAGCCTCCGAAGCCACCGAAGCCTCCTCCAGAATTTCCACTGAAGCCACCTCCGAACATTTGGCTGAAAATATCCTCAAATCCACCAAAACCGCCTGCGCCACCGAAGCCTCCTGCGCCACCAAAGCCTGCATTAGGATCGACACCAGCATGTCCGAACTGATCATACCTTTGCTTCTTTTCGGGATCTGACAGAATACTATACGCCTCATTTACTTCTTTAAATGCCTCTTCAGCTTTTTTATCTCCTGGGTTTTTGTCAGGGTGATACTTCATTGCCATCTTTCGAAAAGCCTTCTTTATCTCTTCGTCAGTGGCTCCTTTTTTCAACCCCAAAACCTCATAATAATCTCTTTTATCTGCCATAATTCCTCTTTCTCATGGAATATAGCGACCAGCAAGTGGTCGCCATATTCTCATTATTTTGTTCTCTTAAATTGCTTTAAATCATCTTGCCTGACTAATTTAATCGATTTATTTATCGTCGTCAACTACCTCGTAATCGGCGTCTACAACGTTATCTCCGCCATCCTTTGAGCCTGTATCCTGAGCTCCTGCTGCACCTGCATTACCTGCCTGTGCTCCCATATCAGGACCTGCCGCTGCTGCATCTTGCTGTGCCTGCTCATATAGCTTTGTGGAAATAATATGGAACTTCTCAGTTAACTTATCAGTCTTATCTTTGATTTCGTCTACATTTCCATCCTCAAGAGCCTTTTTCAAATCCTCTTTTGCAGCTTCAACTTCAGACTTTTCAGAATCTGATAGCTTATCCTCAAGGTCCTTTAAGGACTTCTCTGTATCGTATACTAAAGCTTCTGCCTTGTTTCTAGTTTCAGTTTCTTCTTTCCTCTTCTTATCTTCCTCTGCGTATTTCTCAGCTTCTCTTACCTTCTCCTCAATTTCTTCATCTGATAGCTTAGTTGAAGAGGTTATTGTAATCTTTTGCTCCTTGCCAGTTCCCTTGTCCTTAGCGCTTACATTTACAATACCATTCGCATCGATATCGAATGTAACCTCTATCTGAGGGATTCCCCTTGGTGCAGGTGCTATACCTGTAAGCTGGAATCTTCCTAGAGTGATATTTCCTGCTGCCATCTCTCTTTCACCCTGGAGAACATGGATGTCTACAGCAGTCTGATTGTCAGCTGCAGTTGAGAAAATCTGACTCTTCTTTGTAGGAATTGTTGTATTCCTTTCGATAAGCTTAGTAGCTACGCCGCCAAGTGTTTCTATAGAAAGTGAAAGTGGTGTTACATCAAGAAGTAGCACGTCATGAACTTCACCCGTCAAAACACCCGCTTGAATTGCAGCACCGATAGCAACACATTCGTCAGGATTTATTCCCTTAAACGGATCCTTACCTGTAACCTTTTTAACTTCCTCCTGAACTGCTGGAATCCTTGTAGAGCCTCCAACCAGTATAACCTTCTCTATTTCGTTATTTGATACGCCTGCATCCTTCATAGCCTTCTTCATTGGCTCTATTGTTCTCTTAACAAGATCGGCAGTTAGCTGATCAAATTTAGCTCTTGTCAAATCCATATTGAGGTGAAGCGGACCCTCGTTTGTAACAGTAATGAATGGTAAATTGATATTGGTTGTTTGAGCGCTAGAAAGTTCAATCTTAGCCTTCTCTGCTGCCTCTTTAAGTCTTTGGAGGCTCATCTTATCCTTTTTCAAATCAACACCGTGCTCCTTTGCAAAGCTTTCTGCAAGGAAATCAAGCACAGCATTGTCAAAATCGTCTCCACCAAGTTTAGTGTCACCATTAGTTGCCAAAACTTCAAATACACCGTCGCCCAGTTCAAGAATTGACACGTCGAAAGTACCGCCACCCAAGTCGTAGACTAATATTTTGTGCGATCCAGTTTCCTTGTCAAGTCCATATGCTAGCGAAGCTGCTGTTGGCTCATTGATAATTCTCTTTACCTCAAGTCCTGCAATTTTTCCTGCGTCCTTGGTAGCCTGTTTCTGAGCATCCGAGAAATATGCCGGCACTGTGATTACAGCCTCTGTCACCTTTTCTCCAAGATAGCTCTCAGCGTCAGCCTTAAGTTTAGCCAAAATCATTGCAGAAATATCCTGTGGTGTGTAAGTCTTGCCGTCAATTTCAACCTTGTGATCGGTTCCCATATATCTCTTGATTGAAGCAATTGTTCTCTCAGGGTTTGTAACAGCCTGTCTTTTAGCCGTTTCACCTACAAGTCTCTCCCCATTTTTAGCAAATGCGACGATTGATGGTGTAGTTCTATTTCCCTCTGCGTTTGCTATAACTGTTGGATCTCCGCCTTCCATAACGGAAACTACGCTATTTGTTGTTCCTAAATCAATTCCTATTACTTTTGCCATGATTTTTTCCTCCTTAATATCGTGTAAAATATATTTCTAAAATTAATCTTAATTCCTATTCCATAAGTGCAACAAAATACTTCTGCTGCAAACATTACGCTAATTGCTTACCTTTACCATAGATGCGCGAAGAAGCCTGCCGTTCAGCAAATATCCCTTCTGAAGAACCTCGACAACTTTACCGCTCTCGTGTTCATCGCTGTCACAAGTCATCACAGCATTATGAATGTTTGGGTCAAAATCCTCATCCAAGGCTTTTATCTCTTCAAGACCAGAAGACTTCAGCACATCAATAAGCTGTTTGAAAATGAGCTGCATTCCCTCTGCATATTTCTCATCCTTACTTTCATGCTCAATTGCTCTTTCAAAGTTATCAATAACCGTCAAAAGCCCAAGCATTATGTTCTCATTTGCTCTTGCATAAATATCCGACTTCTCTTTATCAGCTCTCTTTCTATAATTCTGAAAATCTGCCATCAGCCGAAGGAATTTGGTATTTGCATCTTCCTCATCTTCCGTCTTTTGCAATGTCTGCTCTCCATTATCTCCATTCGATTCATTATCGGCATCAGCATTTTTTTCGTCATTTTCGGAATCTATTTCGGAACTCGCTTCGGATGCTTCTTTTGAATCACATTTCTGATAATCAGAATGCTTAGACCTTACATCCTCATCATTGACGCATTTTGCATCATCTGACGCATCATGAACATCTTTACTAGAATTATCTTGAGAACTATTATTTTGTTTTAGCTCTTCATCAAATTTATTTGTCAAATCTATCTCCTTTCCAGCTTTCTAAACTGAATGTTTCGTTAATATTATCCGTCAAATACTTGACTATAGATGTAATCTCACCATACCTCATCCTCGTAGGACCTATGACACCAATTTTTCCGACCGTCTGTCCGTCAACGCTATAGGTGGCTGTAATTAGAGAATAATCATGAAGCTCTTCGTCTTGATTTTCATCTCCAATAGTTACGACAACACCCTTATCTCTGCTCAAAATACTGCGGCTTAGCCTTTCTCTGTTATCGAACAGCCTCAAGAACTGTTGAGCCTTAGAAATATCGCTATATTCAGGTAAATCAAATATATTAGATATTCCGTCCATATAAAGCCTCACATCGAGCATCTCCTCAAGCGTTCTCATAAAGTCAGGCATAATAAATTCCTCAAGTCTGTTCATAGCCGATAAGTCGCTTTCAAATGTCTGAATTATATTCTGAGTGATAAGCTCGCTGAGCTTCTTTCCTTTAAATCTATAGGTTATATTCTTCGACAAAATAGCTAACGCTTCTTCGTTATACTCTTCACTCAGTCGCAATGTGGTATTAGAAACCTTTCCATTCTCGGTGACTATCATAAGCACGACTGTGTTCTGATCCACAGGAACGAATTTCACAAATTCAAGTCGATTTTCTTCCTGACTCGGTGTCATTACAAAGCTAGCTAAGTTGGTAATCTCGGACAGAAGTCTTGCGGCATTTCTTATAGTCTTGTCAAGCTCACTAACATCCGCTCTGAGCTGATTCTCAATTATTTCCTTCTCCGCAGGCGATATCTCTGAATTAGACATAAGTTCATTAACATAGAGCCTATATGCCTTGTCCGACGGCACTCTACCTGCCGATGTATGAGGATGAGTTAAGAAACCCAAGTCTTCAAGATCGCTCATTTCATTTCTAATCGTTGCAGGACTGATACCAAGTTGGTACTTTTTTGATAAAGTCCTAGATCCAACAGGTTCTGCAGTCATAATATAATCGCTTATGATTGCTTGCAAAATTCTAAGCTTTCTTTCTGTAAGTTCCATAATGCCTCCTTCCTCTCTTTGTTAGCACTCATCACGTCGGAGTGCTAACTATATTTATACTTTACTACTATTATGGAGAAATGTCAACCAAAATAGATATTTTTTTAAAAAATCTTTTTTTATTCAAATTTAAATCAAAAACCGCGTTTATCACCGTTTTGCTTCCACTAATATTTTGCATTTGTTTTGGTCCCATGGTATAATCTGTGAATCAGAATAGAAAGGATTTTTCGATTATGAGAACTAGTAGAACTAAAATAAGGAGGAACAGAATTATCTTCCTTGTTATACTTATATTATTACTTGTTGGAATATTTTATCTGATTAGTCATTTTGTGCTTCGTTCAGACCAACCTTCGATTGGTGGCAATTCATCTGCATCACAAAGCAACAAAACAACCGAAAGTCAAAACAAATCAAACGAAAATGGGGATGCAAATGTCAATGATAAGGACTTGTGGAAAAAACCGACTGGTGACTATCCTAATCTTGAAAATGTTACTGATCTGAAAATTTTGGTTGATACTAAAAACCAAAAGACATTTCTTTACGATGGTAACGAAAGACTGACCAGCTTTGTTGTTTCCACAGGTATTTTAGATGGCGATTCAAATACACCGCTTGGAGATTATCTTATTGAAAATGAAAGAGGAGAAAACTTTTTTGCTGCGTCCTTTGGCGAGGGTGCAAACTACTGGGTGTCATTTAAAGACCATGGTATTTATCTATTTCACAGCGTTCCTACAGATGAAAATGGAGATTATATTGTAAGCGAAGCTGAAAAGCTGGGGAAACCGGCTTCTCATGGCTGTGTGAGGATGAGCGTGCCTGATGCTAAATGGTTTTACGAGAATATTCCGACAGGTACACCTGTGAAAATTATATAGCAGTTTTAGATTGTCTTTTTAAAATAACATTTTAATATTTCCATCATAAAACTCGATCACGTATTGGTGACCGAGTTTTGTTATTGTGCATATAAGCCCTATCTAGTGCACGAGTGCACTAGACAATCGGTGCTTTCCGTATACGAGCACGCCGATTGTCTATGTAAAGTCCCGCATTTTATGCAGGGCTTTAACTTTGTTATATGTTAATATTTTGCGGGTAATCCACTAAAGCCTCTAATTCCACTAGAGAATTTCTTTTGGAGATAGTATCAATTGCAGATAGTTTCAGGGCTCGCTTACTTCTATTTGATATTTATTTGAGATTAGCTTTCTTTTCTTCTTTTTATTTCTAGAACTGCAAGTAATGCACCCGCTAATCCCAAAAGGATAATACTATATGCCATATCCTTACTATCACCTGTCCTTGGTGCAGAATTTTTCACATGTGTGACAGTTTTGTTATTATCTGGCTTAGTAGTCGGCTTGTCCTCTACAGACTTATATTTATAGGTTAACTCAGGCACAGGAAATACCATTGGGTTTCCTTTCTTTCCATTGGCAGCTACAGGATAAAGAATAGCACTTTCGTTAGTATTATATCTATATGTCCCCGTCTTTTTAGGTGCATTAACTAGTTTTTCATAATATTCAAGTGTCACAGCCTTAGTAGGAAATACCGTTTCATTTATATTTAAAATTAGTTTTTCGACCGTTACCCCTGCTTGCCTCTCTGTTTTGTGCTCAAGTACATATCTATATTCGCCATTGTCATCCTTGCCAAAGCCGTATTTATCAGCATCTATTTTCTCAGCATTAAGAACTTCGTCGCCGACATTTAATTTCAGCTTCTTAATATCATTTATAAAGTCAAAATCTTTTCCTATGTAATCCTCTACATAAGAACCATTTGAAATTTTATCCAGTACAGATTTCTTTAGCTTGTCAAAATCTTCATTAAGTTTGCCATTGTTTGATTTCCTCGTCATATATTTCAGGAAAGTCGTCCCATCAAAGTCTGCGGCATTCTTGAAATATACATTCATATTGTATCCTGCTTCAAACATCTCTTGAAAGGTTTTGTCCGTCTCCATAAATGCAATGTCAATATTTGCTGGTGCATCGACATCTATCGGCGTTATCTTTCTGCCCTTTCCAAAATAAGCGGATCCGAAAGTATACTCATATTCATACTGAGACCAGTTCTTTGCATCATCGTTATTTTTTCCTCTATAATAATCCAAATATTCTCCAAGCTTTTTGGAATCTGTCATAGCCTGTGAAAAAACAAAATTAGTACCATCTTCAAATTTCTTGAAATCATTCGGTGTATTATATTCTCTGCTTTGGGATTCCCATATGCCACCCTTTCTATCTGCACCATAAAGATATGGTTTTCCAGTCTTTGGATTATTCTGTTTCCTTGGATCTCCAAATGATCTAGTATATGCTTTAGTATAATCTCCATTCTTTGAATAAAGATATGTGGCTCCGTCACTGATAAGTATTACATGCTTATTTTCAGCCTTAACTTCGCCATCTTTATCAAGAATGTCTTTTGCTGCAAGGAGTCCCGCATGCATGTTAGTTCCCATGCTTACACTTGAATTCATTGCATTTAGGATTTCATCATACCCTGTTACAACATCCGTCAACTCTTGTTTGACATTACCCTTCATATTGAAGAGAACAACCCCTACCTTGATGTTAAGACCCTTTTCCTCAGTCTGTTTTTTAACGTCTTCGAGGAATAATTTTGCCTGATTATAAATATCATCCTGTGCTGACATGCCTGATTTGTCTACAACAAAAACAATGTCTGTCGGTTCTATTTCCTGTTTTCCTGGAAAAGATAGATTTATTTTTGTTTCTAGATTGCTGTCCAAAGCTGTAGCTGTTTTTGTATTTTTTTGCAAAACACTATTCGGGTCATTTGTTTGATTATCTGCTTCAGCAGCAAAAACTCCTACAGTTCCTGAAATGATGCTAAAAACCATAAGAAAAGTGATAATTAAGCATATTGATTGTTTTCCTATTTTTTTCATTTGTATATTCCTCTCATATAATTTTATTTAAATTTGTTTATTACACGCACAAAAAAAAGATACACGCCTATCCGTCAGGGATGTATCTTTGAAATTTATAAAAATCTATATCGCAATAAGACAGAATTATTCTGTCTGTCTGTCTGTCTGTCTGTCTGTCTGTCTGTCTGTCTAGAGATTGTCCTACATTTATCATAATTGGTCTACTCTCATAAAATATTTCAATATTATCTGCATTATATCACAAAAGATTATAACTTAAAAGTATATATGTATATTATATATAAAAAAATACCCGAACAACCATTAGGTGTTCGGATACGTTGTGTTTGGTAGGGCATGAGGGACTCGAACCCCCAACCAACGGATTCGAAGACCGCTACTCTATCCAGTTGAGCTAATACCCCTTACCGTTCATCAATAATTATAACCTCAAAATAAGTCGAGGTCAAACAAAAAAATTTTGTTGTCCATGTCGCACACCCTAAATGTCAAACGCCTAAATGTCACACGAACAATAAATTCAGTTCTAAACTACTTTTTGAGAAGTCTATCCGCCATAATCTTGCAAGCATCCTTATTCTCATCACATAGCACAAAGCTTCGCCCTAAGCCCATGCAAACCGCCCCAAGGGTGCCGGAACCAGCAAAGAAATCTCCGCATAGGTCACCCACATCCGTTGAAGCCAAAACAATTCTTTTAAGTAGTTCCTCGGGTTTTTGAGTTGCATATCCCGTACGCTCGCCCGATGTCCTGCCAACCATTGGTATTTCCCAAACATCACGCATATTCACAAGAGTATACCAACCATTTTCATCCTCATACTCCTTAACACCCTTAAAATGATATGGCTGTGCCCCTCTGTTGTATGATTTCTCCTTTTGAGGGTTGAATTTATAATCTTTTGTTTTAGAATACAACAAAATAGTATCGTGCTTCCTTGCAAATCTCCTGCCGCTCGCACCGCCTGACCTATATCCCCATACTATCTCGTTCACCATATTTTCCATGCCAAAAATTTCGTCCATTATAATCTTAACATAATGAACAGCTCTGTAGTCAAGATGAATCCAGATTAGTCCATCATCGGATAGCAATTCTTTTGCAATAAGAATTCTATTCGCTATCATTTCAAGATATTCTAAAAGACCTGAACCCCAAACATCGCTATATGCAAGTTTCTTTGAGCCATCAGAACGCCTTGAAAAATATTTTGCACCAGAATAAAATGGAGGATCCATATAAATCATCTGGAATTTTCCTTTGAAATCACTCCTTGCAAGACTTCGCATAATTTCTAGATTATCAGCGCAGTAAACTTCACCGTTGCATTGCCCTTTATCTCCAAAGTTCTCATTCCAATACGGTATACATTCAAAAACTCCACGGCGGTCATATTCGCCGTGAAGCTTTAAATTCTCAATCAACTTATAAATTTCATTTAATTCTTTAAGAGCCATTTATCTGCTACCCTTATCGTACGGCTGTGCTACAGCAGCAGGAGCACTTGATTTCTTAGAACTCAGCGCAAGAACAATAAGCGTTGCAACAAACGGTATCGCCTTGTAGAATTCACTTGTAACAGGAAGATTATCGAGGAATGGAATCAAATTATACGCTGCTGCAATTGTTTTCATAAACCCAAAGAAAGCTGCTGCGATAGCAATTCTTACAGGCTTCCACTGTCCGAATATCATTACTGCCAAAGCGAGGAATCCATATCCTGCAACATTAGAGTCAAAGTTTGTAGAAGTCGGAATGATGAAAACCAGTCCACCCAGACCACCAAGCACACCCGAGATGAATACTCCCGCATATCGCATTTTATACACGTTTATACCAACAGAATCTGCAGCCTGTGGATGCTCACCGCAGGCACGCAATCTCAGCCCGAAACGTGTTTTGTATATCACAACTACTGCTATAATCAAAATGATTATTCCAATCAATGTTGTTATATATGTGTTTTGGAAGAACATTTTTCCTATAACTGGAATATCTCCGAGAACTGGAACCTTCATAACCCTAAATGTGTTGTTAAACTGAATCTGCTGAACACCAAGGTCCTGCACGGTTCTTGCTGCAAATACGCAGAATGCGGGTGCAAACATATTCAGCGCAGTTCCACCTATTATCTGGTCAGCCTTCATATTAATAGCAGAGTATGCAAGAAGCAAAGAGAATATTCCGCCTGTCAAGGCTGCAATCACGCAAGCAATCAGCAATAATCCAGTGCCGCTCATGCTGTCCTGCATGTTATTGATAAACAAAATACTTGTGAAGGCTCCCATAATCATCGTTCCGTCGAGGGCGATATTGGTTACGCCGCCTCTCTCAGTGAACATACCACCAAGTGCAACGATAAGGAGCGGTATCGAGAAAAACATCGTCTGTTGGACAATCAGATATACTACATTCATTATTCTTGCCCTCCTTCCGTTTCTGCCTTATAAACAGTATTTCCTATTTCTGCTTTTGTTGTTTCGTCATCTTTTGCATTATCAGTATTATTTGCTATTTTATCGTTAGCAATTTCAGAAGCATCAGACTTACTAATAATGCCTGCATCATCAGACTTATTAGCAATACCAGCATCGCCAGACTTATTAATAATTCCAATATCATCCGTCTGATTAGCAATTCCAGTGTCATTAGTCTTATTAAATTTCTTAATCAGCATCGGCATGAATTTTCTAAACAAAAGCGAAAATGCACTGAAATAAATTATGCATGCAACGATAATTTCTATAACCTCAGGCATGTAGTTCAAACTTTGTAAATAAGTCCCACCTTGGTCTAGGTAACCGATAAATATCGACGAGAAAATAATTCCTATAGGATTCGACAATCCGAGGAGTGCAACCGAAATTCCGTTAAATCCGTCTACTGCAAGCTCATCAACAATGGCAATATGTCTAGCCGATGGACCGCTTAGGAATACAAGAGCTCCTCCGATTCCTGCAAGTGCGCCTGCGATTATCATGGACATTATTATCTGTTTTTTTGAATTTATTCCCGCATATTTGCCGGCGTCTTTGTTGTGTCCGACAGCCATTAGCTCATAGCCGAAAATTGTTTTGTAGAAAACGATATATACTATTATGGCTATTACAACAGCGATTATGAATCCCCCGTTAAGCGAGGACGTCTCCTTGTATGCACCAAACTGATTGTAAAAAATATCATCAAGCCCCCACTTTGGAATTTCTGCGGTTTTTGCGACATCCATGGATAGGTTTCTGTTGGCATCATACGCATAATGACTTATCACGTAATTCGCTGTATACATACCAATATAATTCATCATTATCGTAGCTATAACTTCGTGAACATTGAAAAATGCCTTGAGTAGCCCTGGTAAAGCACCCCACAGTCCTCCTACAAGAGCTGCGCACAAAATAGCCACAATCCAGTGAACGCTTCCAAGGCTCGTCCAATATACGCCAACATATATTGCGGCGGCGCCACCAATTATGAACTGTCCAGAAGCACCGATGTTGAACAACCCAGTTTTAAATGCACAACCGACAGAAAGTCCAGTCATAATCAGTGGTGTGGCATAGTAAAGCACCTGTCCAAAGCCTTGACCGCCTCCCATGAATCCACCGCCGAGGATTGTCAAAAACCCCTCAACAGCATTATCAGGATTCGCAATGATAAGAATCAAAAATCCGAACAAAAGCCCGATAATAATTGCAATCATAGATGAGACTGCTTTGTTAAATCCCTCGCCAGAGAGCACCCTCAAAATTCTGTTATTATTCATAGGCCACCTCATCTCTCTTTGAACCTGCCATGTACAGACCTAACTGGTTGATGTCCGCATTCTTCGGATCGATATCTGCTACCAGCTCTCCCTCGTAGATAACCAGAATCCTATCGCTAACCTTGAGAACCTCATCTAGCTCAAGAGAAATCAGCAAAACTGCTTTTCCGTTATCTCGCTGTGCAATCAACTGCTTGTGTATGTATTCAATAGCTCCGACATCAAGTCCTCTCGTAGGCTGGACAGCAATTAGAAGCTCAGGGTCATCCCCAATTTCACGGGCAATTATTGCTTTTTGTTGATTTCCGCCAGACATACTTCTTGCAACTGTTTTGTTGCCTTGCCCTGACCTAACGTCGTATTGCTTAATTAAATGCTGAGCGTAATCCTCTACTTTTTTGAAATTGATAAATCCAAGTCTTTGGAAGCCTTGTTTAAAATATGATTTCAGAACAAGGTTCTGTGCCAAAGTGTAGTCTAGTACAAGCCCATACTTATGCCTATCTTCAGGTATGTGTGCAAGACCTGCAAGATTTCTTTTCCTAACTGATTCCTGAGTAATATCCTTGCCACATAGAGAAACTTTTCCCTCGTTTATAGGAACAAGTCCAGTTAAACCATATACAAGCTCTGACTGTCCGTTTCCGTCAATTCCAGCTATGCAGACAATTTCGCCCTCTCTAACCTTGAAGCTGACATCATTTACTGCCTTTTTACCCGATACCTTCTTATCAATTGAAATGTGGTTGACATCAAGCACAACCTTGCCTGGGTTACAAGGCTTTTTATCAACCGTGAAGTTTATCTTTCGACCAACCATCATTTCGGATAGCTCTTCCTTTGTTGTATCAGGCACACTTACAGTTCCTATGTATTTCCCCTTTCTCAGGACCGTGCATCTGTCTGCGACCTGCTTGATTTCCTCAAGCTTATGAGTGATGAACAAAATAGATTTGCCCTCTGCCGTGAGATTTTTCATAATCTTCATGAGTTCTTGAATCTCCTGAGGTGTAAGTACGGCAGTCGGCTCATCGAATATCAAAACCTCATTTTCTCTAAAGAGCATCTTGAGAATTTCAACTCTCTGCTGCATACCAACTGTTATGTCCTCAATAAGAGCATCAGGATCCACAAATAGTCCATATTTCTCAGATAACTCCACGACTTTCTTCCTTGCGTCCGAAAGTTTTAAAATCCCATGCTTAGTTTCTTCAGCCCCCAAAATAATATTTTGTAGAACTGTAAAATTTTGAACCAATTTAAAATGCTGATGCACCATACCGATTCCAAGACTGTTGGCGTCATTAGGGTCCTTGATTGTAACTTCTTTTCCATTTTTTCTGATTACACCTTTTTCAGGCGTGTACATTCCAAAAAGCACGCTCATAAGCGTAGACTTTCCAGCGCCGTTTTCACCCAGTAGTGCATGAATCTCGCCACGGGCAAGCTTGAGCGTAATATCGTCATTCGCTATTATACCCGGAAACTCCTTGGTGATATTGAGCATTTCTATAATGTTGTCCATAATAATCCTCTCAAATCATTCTATTTATCTAATTATATAATTTTTTATTAACTTTTGCAAAATAAAAATATTCGCCAGAGCAAGCTTTACGTTCTGCCCAGGCGAATACTAAAGAGTCATTATATTATTTTAATTTGATTTTCTTTTATTCTTATTTAGCATCTTATTGATAATTAAAAGAGAAAATATTATAGTTGAAAAATATAATACATTAACTGAATCGTTGTCGCCTGTTTCTGGAGCTTTAGGCTCAGGTGGATTCTTAGGCTCAGGCGGATTCTTAGGCTCCGGTGGTTTCTTAGGCTCCGGTGGTTTCTTCTGATTTTCGAGTAAAAATTCGTATTGAACTTCTTGTGTTGCTTTCAAAGTTTTAATCTTGCAAGCGTATCCCTTAGGTGCATTCACCTCTTCAATAGTATATGAAAAATCTACTTCTTTGCCCTCTAATATTCCTTTCGAAGGGAGATTTTCGAAAACATGAGTCCACTTGTTTTCATCATTGAGTTTGATAGTTTCTAAATCATATTTACCGCCATCAGAGTCTTCTCTTATGAGTTTTACACTTACTTCCTTAGGTATGTCTTTGGTTAGCTTCTGTCCTTCTTCATCTTTCCATGCTTTAGTCACCTTAACATTAACTTCGAGATTTTCCTGTCCGAAATCTATATCCGTATTTGTGGCAATAGCACCACCGCGTTCTTTTGCAATATTGCCAATAAAAATTATCTTCGCGTATTTTTTGTGATTTTCATATCCTTCATCACCCAGCATTTTGCCGTAAAGTCCAAACGATGTTGAACGATCCGTATATTTATCTGGTGTTAAAGGTAAATCTCCATCTTTATATAATGCGCCTGGCTCATCAGCATACCAATCCACCTTGTTTCCCAGAAAAGTTCGATCTTGAACACTTACCTTATGATAATTCGGATTGTTATGCTCTGCTATACTACGATATATAGTATCAGAACCCTCGAACCTTACATCAGTACCACTTATCTTATATGCAGTTTTTTCCCTTTGATCAAGTATATTACCGATTATTGCTGCACCGAAAGTAGAATGATTCCTTACACGAGCCGTAGGACACGCCCATATTCCTGCACCTGTAGGAGCTTTATTCCCTGTCATAAGTACATTATCCATAACTAGGAAAGGTTGATTATGAGGTGAAAGATCAAGTCCGCCACCAGAGTACCCAGATTCATTATATGAGAACATTCCAGATTTTATCGCAAGCTTATCACTACTTTTTTCCATCTGGCAAAATACACCACCACCAAATAACTGTGCTTTATTTTTTGAAATAATATTATCCTCCAGGGTAACATCTTCGCATCCATGAGTATTTAATGTTCCACCCAAAGATATCCCGCCTCCACAACTATAATAAATTCCAGAGCTATACTCATTTTTTGCAAAAGCTTCGTTACCTATAATCTCATTTCCTTTTATTAAATATTTCCCTGGACCACTCAGTGAAATGGCTCCTCCAAAAGATGCTCTTATAACTTGTCCCAAAGCCTCTGCCCGATTATTGGTGAATTTATTATTTTTAATATTTATTTCAGAACCTTCAGCATCTTTATTGCCTATAGATATTTTTAAAGTACCTCCGTTTTCACTTGCTCTATTGTCATGAAAGTTACAGTTATTAATATTAAGAGTAATATTCTTATTTGCTTCTAAGTAAAGAATAGATCCTGAAACATTGGTCTTTACGTTAAAAGCTTCAACATTATTCATATCTATGTTTGAATTTTTAGCATAAATTAAGCTCGAAGTATATCCATCCCCATCGCCATCTCTCGATGTTACCTTACCATTTTTCAATGTGAAAGCACCCTGAGCAGCTGGATTTGATGTAGAAACTGATATGATTCTTGAATATGATTTATCTTGAGCTATAATCATTGTTTTGCCAGAAAGGTCAAGCGTCAACTTCTTTTCAGCAGGAATAGTTATACTTTCTGTTAATAAAATTTCATCCGCAACCGCAGTTAAAATATCTCCCTCTTATGCCGCTTCTACTGCACTCTTGAGATCTGGATATTTAGTGTCCCCTATTTTTATAACTGCTGGACCTCCTGATACCGGCTTTGGATTATCGGATTCAGAAATTTCCAAATCGTTTGTATCTTGCTCGGATTCATTATTTATCAGTTTCGAAGAATCTGACTTATCTTCGGCATTTTCAACTGTCTTATCTATCCCCTCAGTTTCATTTAAATCCACTTTGTGATTAATTATTTCATTTTCCGTGGGTTGATCAGCACCGTCCGGCAATTCCTCAGCTGATGCGAAAAGGTATGTGCCAAACTGCAAGATACTTGCAAATGCAAACATCATAGCAATAATTATTACAATCGGTTTTCTTTTCATAGCTTCTCCTTCAATTAATTGAAAAACAATCAAAATTTACAATTAAATTTAATATTATTCTACTTTTGTTACATTGAACATATATCGTATATAATTATATCTTACTATACCGATTATATCGTTTCTTACACGTTTTATAAGGATAAAATATTCGCCAGAGCAAGCTTTACGTCCTGCTCAGGCGAATACTAAAGAATCGTTTGAAATTATTATATTTGAATCTTATATGATTATAATCTATTTCTCATCACCATTTTTGATAGCGGCCTGTGCGGCAGAAAGTCTAGCGATAGGCACCCTGAATGGTGAGCAGCTTACATAGCTAAGTCCAACCCTGTTACAAAATTCGATTGACTTAGGGTTTCCGCCGTGTTCGCCACAGATACCAAGTTTGATATTAGGTCTAGTCTTCTTACCAAGCTCAACTGCCATCTTAACCAGCTTGCCAACACCTTTTTGGTCTAATGACTGGAATGGGTCTTCTGGAAGAACCTTCTTTTCAACATATTCCTTGATTAAATCGCCTGTATCATCTCTGGAGAATCCATATGTCAGCTGAGTAAGGTCATTTGTTCCAAATGAGAAGAATTCTGCCTCTTCTGCTATCTCATCAGCTGTGATAGCAGCTCTTGGCATCTCAATCATGGTACCTACCATGTATTTCATCTCAACGCCTGCTTCTTCAATAATTCTGTCAGCAGTTTCAACAATAGTTGCTTTTACATTAGCCGTTTCAGCCTTATCAATTACAAGCGGAATCATGATTTCTGGCACTATGTTAATGTTCTTCTCCTTAGAAACTTCTATTGCTGCTCTGATGATAGCTTCTGTCTGCATTTCGGCAATTTCAGGGAATGAAACCGCAAGTCTGCATCCACGATGTCCAAGCATAGGGTTGAACTCATGGAGTTCTGCTGCTTTATGAGATAATTTCTCATAAGAAATGCCCGTCTGCTTAGAAAGCTCTTTTGTTTCTTTCTCAGTATGAGGTAGGAACTCGTGTAGAGGTGGATCAAGCAACCTGATTGTAACTGGTCTTTCCTCCATAACCTCGTAAATTCCCTTGAAGTCGCCCTTCTGATAAGGAAGCAGCTTTGCAAGTGCAGTTCTTCTCTCCTCTTCAGTCTCAGCAAGAATCATTTGACGGATTGCAGGAATCCTTTCTTCCTCAAAGAACATGTGCTCTGTTCTGCAAAGTCCAATTCCCTCAGCCCCAAAATCGAGAGCCTGTTTAGCATCTCTAGGGTTATCCGCATTCGCACGAATCTTCATTCTTCTAATCTGATCAGCCCACTTCATTATAGTTTCAAAGTCACCCTTAAGCTCAGGCGTAACTGTATCAATCCTTCCCTCGTATACAACGCCTGTCGAGCCGTTGATAGAGATGAAGTCGCCTTCCTTGTATGTCTGACCTTGAACAGTCATCTTGAGATTCTGCTCATCCACGCTGATTCCTGAGCAACCAGCGACACAGCATTTACCCATACCACGAGCAACTACTGCCGCATGTGAAGTCATACCACCACGAGCTGTCAGGATTCCCTGCGCTACTACCATTCCGGCAAGGTCCTCAGGAGAGGTTTCCTGACGAACTAGAACAACCTTCTCTCCACCATTAGCAGCCTCAACCGCGTCAGCTGCGTGGAAGTAAATCTTACCACAAGCAGCTCCAGGCGATGCAGGAAGTCCCTTTGCTATATCCTTTGCATTTTTCTCAGCATCAGGGTCGAATGTCGGATGGAGTAGCTGGTCAATTTGAGCAGGTTCAATCCTTGAAACCGCATCCCTCTCATCAATCAAGCCTTCCTCAACCATGTCAACGGCAATCTTTACAGCCGCAGCAGCTGTCCTCTTACCATTTCTTGTCTGAAGCATGAACAGCTTGTTATTTTCAACTGTAAACTCCATGTCCTGCATGTCTTTGTAATGCTTTTCAAGAATTTGAGCAATTCTCTCAAAATCCTTATAAACATCAGGGAAAGCGTCTGCCATCTCAGCAATAGGCTTTGGAGTTCTGATGCCTGCTACAACGTCCTCACCCTGTGCGTTAACAAGGAATTCGCCAAAAATTTCTTTGCTTCCATCAACTGCAGAACGAGTAAATGCAACACCTGTACCAGATGTGTCACCCATGTTTCCAAATACCATCGACTGAACGTTTACGGCAGTACCAAGGTCATCGCTTATGTCATTTAACTTTCTGTACAAAATAGCTCTCTCAGTATTCCATGATCTGAATACTGCCTTTACGGCTTCGAGAAGCTGTTCCTCAGGCTTCTGTGGGAAATCTTTTCCGAGTTCTTCTTTGTAAATTTTCTTAAAACCTACGATTATATCTTTAAGATCTTCAGCCTTCAAATCAACGTCAAATTCAGCACCTACGGTAGCTTTTTTTTCGTCAAATACTTTGTCGAACTTCGACTTAGGAATTTCCATAACTACATCTGAGAACATCTGAATGAATCTTCTGTAGCTGTCATATGCAAATCTTTGATTATCCGTAAGCTTAGCTAAACCTTCAACAGTTTCATCATTAAGTCCCAGATTTAGAATTGTGTCCATCATACCCGGCATCGATATTACTGCTCCAGACCTTACTGATACTAGTAAAGGATTCTTCGCATCTCCGAGTTTTTTCCCTGTAACCTGCTCAAGTTCTTTGAGTTTCTCTTTAATTTCATCAACAATCTCAGGGGAGATTTCCTTATCTTCGGCATAGTATCTGTTACATGCCTCTGTAGATACTGTAAATCCAAAAGGCACTGGAAGACCTATTTTGGTCATTTCCGCAAGGTTTGCACCCTTACCTCCAAGGATATCTCTCATCTCCTTTGAACCTTCGTTAAATGAATAAACAAATTTCGTCATCTCTTATTTCTCCTTTAAAATTTTAGTTTTTCATTTATATATTGTTTCACCATATCTTTAGGTATTCTAACCTGCTGCATGGTGTCACGATCTCTGATTGTAACGCTGTTATCTTCAGCTGAATCGAAATCTACACATATACAAAACGGTGTGCCGATTTCATCCTCTCTCCTGTATCTCTTGCCTATCGAACCAGCTTCGTCATAGTCAATCATGAAGTCCTTGGCCAGCTCCGCATAAAGCTCTTTCGCTTCTTCACTCTGCTTCTTTGAAAGAGGCAAAACAGCTGCCTTGAAAGGTGCTAGAGCAGGATGTAATTTCAGGAATGTTCTAACATCCTTCTTACCCTTTCCATCTGTCAATTCTTCTTCACAATATGCATCAGCTAGAAAAGCAAGGGCAACCCTATCTGCACCAAGTGAAGGCTCAATACAGTATGGTATATATCTTCTTGACGAATCATCCTTTGGAAGTTGCGTGTCTGCATCAGGAGCAACATATATCATCGATTCGCCCGAGACATCCTGATGAGATCTTAGGTCAAAGTCAGTTCTATTCGCAATTCCCCAGAGTTCACCCCATCCAAATGGGAATTTATATTCAATATCAGTGGTTCCTTTGCTGTAATGTGAAAGTTCCTCAGGCGAGTGATCCCTCATTCTAGTTTTTTCAGGATTCATCCCTAGGTCTTTGAGCCACTTTACGCAATACTCTTTCCAATACTCGAACCACTCCATATCCGTACCCGGCTTGCAGAAAAATTCGAGCTCCATCTGTTCAAATTCTCTTGTTCTAAAAGTGAAGTTTCCCGGCGTAATCTCATTTCTAAATGATTTACCTATTTGCGCGATTCCAAAAGGAATCTTCTTTCTTGAAGCCCTCTGCACATTTTTGAAGTTAACAAATATTCCCTGCGCAGTCTCAGGCCTTAAATAAAGCTGAGACGAACTCTCTTCTGTAACACCTTGAAATGTTTTGAACATCAGATTAAATTGCCTTATTGGTGTAAAATCCTTCTTTCCGCAATCTGGACAAGCAATTTCATTTTCAGAAATATAATCTTCCATCTGCTTATTTGTCCATCCATCCACAACTTCTTCAGGAAGCCCTTTAGAACTCATATGCTCTTCTATAAGCTTGTCAGCTCTGAACCTTGATTTGCAACCTTTGCAGTCAATGAGAGGGTCTGAAAAGCCTCCAACATGTCCAGAAGCCACCCATGTCTGTGGATTCATCAAGATAGCTGCGTCAAGTCCAACATTGTATGGGCTTTCCTGCACAAATCTCTTCCACCACGCCCGCTTTACATTGTTTTTAAATTCAACTCCTAAAGGACCATAATCCCATGTATTTGCAAGTCCACCATAGATTTCAGAACCAGGGAATACGTACCCTCTACCTTTAGCAAGGGCAACTAACTTATCCATCGTCACATCATTACTCATATTTTTTATTTGTCCAATTCCTTTTCAATATTATCGAGTTTATCGTTTAGAGCATTCAGTGCACCCTTCGCTGAGTCTGCTGCATCATCTGTGCCATCCTTTGCTTTATGCGTCATTTCCTTAGCCTTATCAACAGCTTCAGAAGCAACTTCCTCAGTCTTTTCTTTAGCTAAATCAGCTTTCTCAGAGGCTTCATCACGGAATTCTTCCCATTCAACTTCAAGATCGGATCCTCTATCAAGAATTTTTTCTTTGATGTCAGATGCAAAGTCTCTCAATCCATCATACATATCTGAAATTGCAGGAGTCTTTTCCTTAATCTCATCAAAATATTCTGCTCCTCTATTTTTCGCCTCATCAAACATCTCACCAGCTTTGCCGTAATACACTGCACCCTTGTCATAAATCTTATCTGCCTTATCAGTAATATTAATTGACTTGCCGTCATCCTTAACAACTTCTATGCTACATCTAAAACCGAATGCCGCAACAAGGCCTGCAATCATTCCCCAAGGTGCTACTACTGAGCCTATGATACCGGCATTAACTGGAATATTTAAAACAACATTATCGTCCTTTTTAACCAAAATTTTAGTTGCATTACCCTTTGCAACTATCTCTTTTAACTTACTGATTACATCCTTACCCTCAGCATAGTTATTATTAAAATCTATGCCATTCACGGAATCTTCGATGTATATTATGGCATCAACTACATTTCCTGAATTTCTTTCAAGCGCTTCCTTAGCTTCTCTATAAGATACACCTGTTCTATCCTTTACTAATTCAATCTTTTCTAAAGTTATTTCCATAATTTTCTCCTTTAAATCCTCTGCATCAATTACTGAAAAGACCAGCAGTCAAGCTGTCGCTCATCAGCTTGGCAATATCCATGTGATATGCCATATACTCCCGCAATATCTTCTGAATTTTAATCGCATCTTCACGCTTTAAAGCCATATTTTTAAATCTGCGAAAATGTGTCTTCTGAAAATATTTTACCACCTCTATAATATCAAATTCCAGACCATAAATCAATGAATCAACTTGATTTTGTCTACAGTCAGAGCACAAAACCCCACCTTTATTTATAGAAAAAAAATCCAAATTTTCTTTTGTGCCACATGATACGCAGGCATCAAGCTGTGGAAAATATCCTAATTTATCCAAAAGTTTTATTTCATAAGCTAGAACCAGTGTTTCGTGTGAACTCTTTCTATCTGCCATAAGTTCAAGAAAGGTTTTTAAGATAGTAAAAAGTCCTGGCATTGGTTGTTCTTCAACAATAAGTTTTCCCGTCATCTCAAGGACAAGCGATGCTGCACCGTATTTTTTAATATCCTCGCCTATCGCATAATAACTCTTAACAACATCCGCTGAGTCAAGATTATAATATCCCCTGCTTGAAAAAATTTTGTAATCTCCAAGAGTAAACGGACTTATCGCCAGCTCGGACCTACGCTTTCCACCAAAGCCAAGCCTTGAAGCTACAGAAATTTTGCCGTATTTTTTTGTAAAGAGTGTAATCATATTCACACCCCCCGCAGCCCTCGTCCGCTTCAAAACAACCGCTTCAGTATGCAACAACATTTATATAAACCCTTATAATTAATATCAATCCTTATATCCGAAATTCGACAGCATAAAATCGCTATCTCTCCAGTTCTCTTTAACTTTAACCCAAAGCTGCAAGAAAACCTTCGTCCCCACAAGTGCTTCTATGTCCTCTCTCGCACTCTTACCTATGCCCTTAAGCTTCCTGCCCTGCTTGCCGATGATAATGCCTTTGTGGCTCTTTTTCTCGCAATAAATCACCGCACTTATCCTCGTCAGCTTTTCCAGCTCCTTGTAGCTTTCAATTTCAACCGCAACCCCGTGAGGGACCTCTTCATCTAGGAACTCCAGCGCTTTCTCTCTGATAATTTCGCTCACAATAAACTTCTCTGGGTGGTCTGTAATCATATCCTCTGGGAAATATATAGGTCCCGTCTTTGCCAGTCCCTCAATAGAATTTAGCAATTCCGTAACACCTGCTCCCTCTTTTGCCGAAATACCTATGACCTTTTCAAAAATCCCCATGTCCTCATATGCAGAGAACGTTTCAGCAAGATCCTCGGGCTTCATTAAATCTATTTTGTTTATCACGAGAATTTTCGGCGTATTGACTTCCTTTAGCATATTTAAAATATTCATGTCGCCCGGACCCTTGTCAATCCTACTGTCTACCAAAAACAACAAAATATCAACCTCCGAGAAGGTTCTTATGGCCGCTTCAGTCATCGACTTCCCGAGCTTATTTTTCCCCTTATGGATGCCTGGCGTGTCGAGGAATATGAGCTGTGTTTTGTCATCTCCGTTATCTGATGTATAAATTCCCCTTATGGTGTTTCTTGTTGTTTGAGGCTTATTGGCTGTTATTGCAATCTTCTCGCCGAGAAAGCTGTTCATAAGTGTTGATTTTCCAACGTTTGGTCTGCCTACTATGCCTACAAAAGCTGATTTATTCATTTATTCTCCCACTATTCAAAACTCTCAACCTTAAACCCGTTGAGAAGAATTTCACTGAGTGACTTGTCTTGCAGGTGTTCCTCGTCATCGCCCGTTATAACTCTGAGGTTTGGCGAAAATTCATACAAAAACTGCCTGCATATACCACACGGCCAAGCCTCACCGCCATTGCCGCTTATAGCAATCTTCGAAAACTCTCTTGCACCCTCAGAAACCGCCTTGGTGCAAGCCGTCCTCTCAGCACATATAGTGGCACCGAGCGATGAATTTTCAACGTTCACTCCCGTAAAAACTCTGCCGTCTACAGAAAGCAAGGCGGCGCCCACATGGAAATTAGAAAAAGGTGCATAAGCGTTCTTTTCAGCATCCACTGCCATCCTAAAAAGCTCCTTGTTTGAAATATCTTTATTCAATTTGGACATATCTTCCTCCTATTAAAACTCTTTCAAGTATGCCGTCTTCTCTTTTTCTCATCTGGTGCCTCTCATCTTCACCCATGTGGTCATATCCTAGAAGGTGCAGTATGCTGTGAACAAAAAGATAAGTAAACTCCCTATTTTCAGAGTGCCCATATTCCTCAGCCTGCCTTTTGCATACATCAGAGCATATCACAACATCGCCCAGGAAAATCGGACCCTCCTCGGGGACTGCTTCATCTGGCTCAAACTGTGGGAAGCTCAATACATCAGTAACCTTGTCCATTCCCCTATATTCCCTGTTCAGCTCCCTAATTTCATCTTCGCTTACAAAGCTCAGACTTACCTCAACACGGTCCGCAGGGATTTTCTCCTGTACACATGCGATAACACAAGCCTCACACATGGTTTCGTATGCTGACGTATCCCATAAATCTTCAAACTCAAAATCACCGACTATCTTCATTCGCCTCTCCGTTCACCATCCATATCTTTTGAATAATATTTGTCATACGCACTTATAATTCTCTTTACCATCTCATGCCTTACAACGTCAACCTCACTCAGATAGCAGAAATCAATGCCTTTTACATCTCTTAAAACTCTCCTTGCCACCTCAAGTCCTGACTTTCTATTGCTCGGCAAATCAATCTGAGTAATATCACCAGTTATCACCATTTTTGATTCGAATCCCATCCTAGTCAAAAACATCTTCATCTGCTCCTGCGTAGTATTTTGGGCTTCGTCCAAAATGATGAATGCATTGTCAAGCGTACGTCCCCTCATATAGGCAAGCGGTACTATTTCAATGGTTTCCTTTTCTTTTAGTCGCAAAACAGTTTCTCGTCCAAGCACATCATAGAGTGCATCGTAGAGCGGTCTTAAATACGGATCAACCTTATCCTGTAAATCTCCAGGCAAAAATCCAAGATTTTCTCCTGCCTCAACTGCAGGCCTTGTCAAAATTATTTTCTCGACTTCCTTATTTTTGTAGGCAGTAACTGCCATTGCGACAGCCAAATAGGTTTTTCCGGTACCGGCAGGTCCTATTCCAAATACAACATCTCTGTTTCTAATGCTGTTTACATAGCCCTTCTGACCTAAAGTTTTAGGCTTGATAGGTTTGCCCCTTGTCGTAAAGCATACAATATTTTTGCTTATCCCGCTCTCCTTGTAGGACATGCCTTTTTCTTTGAGTTGTATTATATATCCTATTTTCTGAGCATCCATTTTCTCCCCTGACTGAAGTACCTCTATAATTTCATTTAAGATTTCTTCAGCCAAATGAACATCTTCTCCTCGAATCAGCAAACGATCGTCGCGCTGAAAAATCTCAACAGAAGCAGACTCTTGAATCAGGTCTAAATTTTTGTCCATAGTCCCAAAAAGCTCACCTCTGTCAATATCCTCGGGAATCAAAACCTCTTTAAATTCGTCGGTCAAATTAAAATCTCCCTATCTAAAAATCAAATCCACAAAAATTATCTATTTTTCTCTTAGAATTGCAATCATTTCGCCTGCCTTAACCTGCTGTCCTTCTTTGATGAACATTTCATCAACAATTCCGTTAGCCGTTGCAATTATTTTGCTCTCCATCTTCATCGCTTCGACGATTGCAATAGGATCGCTTTCAGCTATTTTGTCGCCAACCTTAGCTAAGACCTTAATTATCTTGCCAGGGATATTTGCACCAATTTCAAGCGGGTTATCTTCGTCTGCCATTACGGTAACTGCGGTATTTACTGAATCCTCGACATCATTATCCTTTATCTGAACAGTCCTTCTGTTGCCGTTCACCTCAAATACCACATCTCTCATTCCGCCTGCCTGTGGCTCTCTAACCTCGACAAGCTTTATGACAAGCTCCTTACCTTCGCTTATTTTAACCTCACACGTTTCTCCAACTTTAATGCCGTGGAAGAAAACGTCCGAGCCCATAAGTCTGAGGCTACCCTGCTTTTTAAGTGTATTTATATAATCCTCAAACACCTTCGGATACATCGCATAGCTGATTACTTCGATAGGCGTACCTTCAATGCCAAGCTCATCCCTTAGCTTATTCCTGATTGCATCAAAATCTTCAGGCTCGAGCAATTCTCCTGGTCTACATGTGATAGGCTCCTTGCCTTTGAGAACCATCTTTTGTAGTTCTTTAGGGAATCCGCCCTCGGGTTGGCCCATCATACCCTCAAAATAAGATACGATTGAATCAGGATAGTCAAAGCTCTTTCCTTTCTCAAGGATGTTCTCAGGTGTTAATTCGTTCTGTACCATAAAAATAGCCGTATCTCCAACCATTTTTGATGACGGTGTTACCTTAACTATATCGCCGAGCATCATATTAACTTTTTTGTACATATCCTTAACTTCTTCGAACTTGTGTCCAAGTCCGAAGCTCTCAACCTGAGGCTTTAGGTTTGAATACTGACCACCCGGTATTTCGTATTTATATATCTCAGCCGTAGAGGTCTTGAGATCAGATTCAAAATTTGCATAAACTGGTCTGACATCCTGCCAATATTCAGAAATCTTCTGTATTCCATCAACATCGATACCCGTTTCTAAAGAGGAATTTTCAAGAGCAGAAACAATTGAGTTAAGCGCAGGCTGTGATGTGAGCCCTGACATTGAGTTAAATGCCGCATCTACGATATCTACTCCTGCCTGAGCAGCCATCAAAACAGTAGCAACTCCGTTTCCACTCGTATCATGAGTGTGTAGGTGTATAGGAACGTTTACTTCTTCCTTGAGTGCCGTGATTAACTTGTATGCAGCCATAGGTTTTAGAAGCCCTGACATATCCTTGATACCAATTATGTGTGAACCCTCAGCTTCAAGAGCCTTTGCCATTTTTACATAGTAATCGAGATTGTACTTTTTCTTGGAGCTGTCCAAAATATCTCCGGTATAGCACATGCAAGCTTCAGCAATTTTATCTTGCTTAAGCACCTCATCGAGCGCAATCTTCATCCCCTCTATCCAGTTAAGCGAGTCGAATATTCTGAATACGTCAATACCCTTCTGTGCTGACAGCTTAACAAACTCTCTTATAACATTATCCGGATAGTTCTTGTAACCTACTGCATTTGCTCCTCTAATGAGCATCTGGAACAAAATATTAGGGATTTTGTTTCTGAGTGTTTCAAGTCTCTCCCATGGATCTTCCTTTAAGAATCTAAATGCTGTGTCAAATGTGGCGCCACCCCACATTTCAAGTGAGAATAGGTCCTTTCCATACATTGCAACGGCGGGTGCTATCTTTGCCATATCCACAGTTCTGACTCTTGTTGCCATTAAAGACTGCTGGGCATCCCTCATAGTCGTATCGGTTATCAAAAGCTTCTTCTGATTCTTAACCCAGTTGGCTACGGCAGTCGGACCGCCCTCGTCGAGCAGCTGTTTTGTGCCCGAAAGCTTTGAAATCTCCTCATCTGTGAATTTGGGGAACACTGGCACGTTAAACTTAGGCTTTTCTCCCTTTGTAGTATTTACCACAACATCAGCTATATAATTCAAAACTCTAAGCTCTTTGTCAGCCTTCTTAGGTATATCAAACAGCTCCGGTGTTGCTCCAATGAATCCTGTATTGCAATCTCCGTTTCTGAATTTAGGATGATTGAGTACGTTGAGTAGGAATCCAATATTAGTCTTAACGCCCTTTATCTGTGTTTCTCTCAGAGCCCTGATTGCTTTGCGTGTTGCTCCGTCGAAGGTTAGTGCCCATGATGTAATTTTAACCAAAAGGCTGTCATAGTAAGGCGTAACCTCTGAACCTGTAAATCCGTTGCCTCCGTCAAGTCTTATTCCATATCCAGAAGCAGATCTGTAAAGTTCAATCGTTCCAGTGTCTGGCGCAAAACCGTTTGCAGGATCCTCTGTCGTAATTCTGCACTGAATAGCATAGCCCCTAACCTTTATATCATCCTGGCTCTTTATATTAATTTCAGGTTCATCTAGACTCTTGCCCTCTGCAATCAAAATCTGACTCTGTACAATATCAACACCTGTAACCATTTCAGTTACCGTATGTTCAACCTGAATTCTAGGATTCATTTCAATGAAGTAATGGTTGCCATCCTGATCAAGTAGGAATTCAACCGTACCGGCACTCCTGTAATTAACAGCACCAGCAATCTTAATCGCATCCGAGCATATCGCCTCGCGCTGTGCTTCACTCAAGCATAGGGCTGGTGTAAATTCAACAACCTTCTGGTGTCTTCTCTGAATTGAGCAATCTCTTTCGTAAAGGTGCACAAGATTACCATGCTTATCGCCTAGTATCTGCACCTCAATGTGTTTAGGATTTTCAAGATATTTCTCTATGAAGATGTCATCTATTCCGAAAGCCTTTTTGGCCTCACTCCTTGCACTCCTGTACTCAGAAATGAGGTCACTTTCATCTCTAACTATCCTCATGCCTCGACCACCACCACCTGCAGCAGCCTTGAGCATAACTGGATATCCACAAACCTTTGCGAATTCGAGAGCTTCCTTGTCAGACTTAATTGCTTTCTCAACACCTGGAATCGTTGGCACTCCAACAGACTCAGCCACAAGTTTAGACTTAATCTTATCACCGAGCTTGTCCATCATTTCATGTGTAGGTCCGATAAATTCAATGCCCGCATCCTCACAAGCCTTTGCAAAATCCACGTTCTCTGAAAGGAATCCATATCCAGGGTGAATTGCATCAACACCCTTGCTCTTTGCAAGTTCAATAATCTCATCAATTCCAAGATATGCTTCAACAGGCGTCTTGCCCTTTCCAATCTGATATGACTCGTCAGCCCTCACTCTGAAAAGCGCATTCTTATCTTCTTCAGAATAAATAGCAACCGTCCTAATTCCAAGCTCAGCGCAAGCTCTAAAAATTCTTATCGCTATCTCGCCACGGTTCGCAACGAGAACTCTTTTAAATCTTTTAAATTCACTCACTTTACCCTCTCCTCCTATAGTTAAATTCTAAAATTCAAAAGCAATAAAACAATTAAATTTTATATTTTTTTATATTTACATCCAGCTTCGCATAAGGAATTTCAATTCCAGCCTCATCAAGAGCCCTCTTGATGTTTTCCTCAAGGTAGTATTTTACAACAAAATAGTCTTCTGTCCTGCACCATGCCTTAACGTCTAAAATCACAGCGCTCTCAGCTAGTGAATTGACGCCCACTATAATTTCTTCAGATTTAATCACCTCTGGGCAAGACGAAACTGTATCTTTAAGCAGCTTTTTCGTTCTTTTTAAATCCGCGTCATAGCTTACCGTTGCAATACAGTCAACCCTTCGCTTACCCTCCCTCGAGTAGTTAAGAACAACGGAATTTATTATCAAAGAATTAGGAACCGTAATTTTTTTATTATCGAGAGTATGTAGGTGTGTTGCCATAAGGTCTATTGCATCAACCACGCCTAGCATTGATTTTTCCTCAATCTCTATTATCTCGCCTTTTAGGATTGGCTTTGAAAACAAAATTATCAGTCCTGCGGCAACATTGGATAAGCTGTCCCTCAGCGCCAAGGCTATCGCAGCACCAGCTGCACCAAGCAATGTAACAAGTGGAACTGTAGGCACGTTAAGCGCACTCAATATGATAATTATTAACGTAATCCACAAAACAATCTTCATCGCCATCAAAACAAAGGCATGCAATGCACAGTCCAATTTTGAGTTCAGAAGTAGTCGCTTCGTGACATATATGATTATCTTTATAGCTATTATTCCGACTATTAGTATCAAAACAGCAGTCAAAATCATTCCGCCATAAGTTGTCTCAAGAAATTTGGAAATTTTATCCATCACACATCATGCCCTTCTTCTCTCAATTTCTCTGAGTAATTTTTTTCTAAGTCTGATATCATCAGGCGTGACCTCAACTAACTCGTCATCCTCTATAAACTCAAGAGCTTCTTCGAGCGTAAAATGTCTTGCTGGTGAGAGCTTGATTGCCTCGTCATTTCCAGCAGCTCTCATGTTGGTAGCTTTCTTAGCCTTACATGGGTTAACCTCCATGTCCTCGCTCCTTGAGTTCATTCCAACTATCATGCCCTCATACACCTCTGTACCAGGGTCAATGAACATCATAACTCTCTCGCTTATATTTGAGATTGCATAAGGCGTAGCAGTACCATTTTCCATTGCAATAGCAACTCCGTTGGTTCTGCCCTCGATTTCCCCTTTATAATCGTCAAATTTTAGGAATCGCTTTTCCATGCTTCCCTCGCCGTGGGTATCATTGATAAACTCAGAGCGGTATCCCAGTAGACCTCTAGTAGGAACATGGTATTCAATCCTATTATATCCATTCTCTTCGGACATCTGAACCATCATGCCTTTTCTCAGATTAAGCTTTGATATTACAGTACCTGAATATTGAGCTGGGAGCGTTACGACAACCTCTTCAATAGGTTCGAGTTTACGACCGTCTTCGCCCTTTCTATAAATTACCTCAGGCTTGGAAACAGCAAGTTCATATCCTTCTCTTCTCATATTTTCAATGAGTATGGAAAGATGAAGCTCTCCTCGCCCAGAAACTTTAAAGCTATCTGTGGTCTCAGTTTCTTCAACCTTAAGACCAACATTTACCTCAAGTTCTTTGTTTAGTCTTTCCCTTATATGCCTTGATGTAACGTATTTACCTACGTGCCCGGCAAATGGACTCTTGTTGACAATAAAATTCATAGACATTGTAGGTTCTTCTATCTCAATGTTTGGCATCGCCTGAACGTTGTCAGAATCGCAAATAGTTTCACCTATTGATATATCAGAAATGCCTGATACGACTACTATATCACCGCACTGTGCTTCAGGTACCGCAACTCTCTTTAGTCCTCTATATATAAATGCTTGTCCAATTTTAGCCGATTTCACTTCGCCGTCTGACTTTGAAACTGCGACCTGCTCACCAGCCTTGATTATACCCTTTGTTATACGTCCTATGCCAAGTCTACCGATGTAGTCATCATATCCAAGCGAAGAAATCTGCATCTGAAGTGGCTCTTTTGTTAGGTCTGGGTAAGGGTCGCATTGCTTGACAATAGTTTCAAAAAGCGGTGCTATGTTGAGCCCTCCAAGTCCCTCCGGCGTATGTTTAAGCCTACGACTATCGTCACCTATGTTGATATCCGCTGCATCCTTAGGGTCATAAACAACAATGCCCTGCCTTGCAATACCGTAAAGTATTGGGAAATCCAACTGCTCATCGGTAGCGTTGAGATTCATGAACAGCTCATAAACCTCATCGACAACCTCGTCAATACGGGCATCTTTCTTGTCTATTTTGTTAATGAGCAAAATAGGCTTGAGCCCTTGTTCAAGGCTTTTTTTGAGTACAAAACGGGTCTGTGGCATAGGTCCTTCGCTGGAATCGACGAGAAGAATTACCGTATCTACAGTTTTCATTATACGCTCGACCTCAGATGAGAAATCAGCATGGCCCGGGGTGTCTACAATATTTATTTTGTAATCGTCGTGAAGCACCGAACAGTTTTTGGAATAGATGGTTATTCCTCTCTCCCTTTCGATATCGTCGCTGTCCATAACCTGATCCACTACCTCTTCATTATCCCTGAATACGCCGCTCTGCTTAAGGAATGCATCGACTAGTGTAGATTTTCCCGCATCAACGTGTGCAATTACGGCTATATTTATGATTTTGTTTCTTTTAAATTCGCTCATATATCTCCTTGATTTTTGACTAAGCTTTAATTTGGCTACTAAGTTGATTATTTAACTTAATTACTTGCTGAAATGTCAGCGTGATTGTTTGAATTTTAACGTATATCCTATCTAAGATATATCGGTATATTTTATCACAATAGGCATTTTTTTGCAAAAAAATCGACCTTAGAAATCGATTTTGGTCGATCGCAAAGGTCGAAATTCAATTATTAAGTTTAATGCTGCAAATTCTCTTTTATTCTGCTTTAAGTTTAATGCAGTTATTGTTCTTTTATTCTGCGTCCAATATTAACCAGTAGTGCAGCACATAATGCTAATAACAAAGCATACCAAACTACATATAAGTCATCACCTGTTCCTGGTACTTCACTAGGTGGTACAGGCGGTTGTTCTGGCGGTGTAGGCGGCTCTTCAGGTTCTTCATAGGTGTTTGCAAGGCTTATTCTAAACACCTCTGTCAGCTTTAATATATCAGCATATCGTATTATGTAACTGCCATCATTTTGTTTTTCTATTTTGATAAAGGAATCGATGTTGTCAGCATTAAATTCTAGAGTCTTATCCTCAAGTTCAAAAATTTCATAACGGTAATTGCCACTTTCTAATACTTTTTTAAGCTCTTCGTTATTGTAATCAAGCGTAATCTCATTATCGTCTTTATCCTTGCCTGTGATCTTAAGTCCTGCTTTTTCAGTCTTAATTTCAGCTGTGAAATTAGGTGTCTTCACTTCCTTGATTGAATAACAATTCTTTCTAAGTGTGCCCTTTAAGTTTTCTAGAGTTTTCTCCCAGTTATCTTTCTTAGTTATTTGAATTTCTCGCTTATTACCTTCTGCATCAGTTACAATGACCGTAATTTCATCTGGTATTTGATTGCTTCCTTCAATCCATTTTTTCAAAATCTCAATCTCATGAGTTGGACCAGGGTGGTTTTCAACCAGCAGCTGGTAATCATTTTGGACTGCAGATTGTTCATCAGTTTTTAACGGCTTCACGGTTGTAGTTGGGTCATAACGCTGATAGATCTCGTTAAATTTATTTCCATATGCTATAAAAAGATCTGCATACGGCACGCCCTTTATTACTAATCGTGGCAGATATAGAGTGTATACTCCATTTTCATCTTTTCTGAGATAAAAATTATACTCAGCAAGTCCCGTTTCATTAGTGATAACATCATAGTATTTCACTGGAATAGATTGACCGTAGGTTTCCAGTTCAACTTCTTTAAACGCAAATGTCTTTTCAAGCTCTGCATAAGGAGCACCAGTTATTGGATTTTCTCTAACTGTAAAATGAAATACTCCTTCTTGTATTTTCTTACCATCTAGATATAGATTCAATTTTACATCGTTGTATGTGCCATCTTTATTCTTATAGTTTTCTGATGGAAAATGTCGATTTGTCAGATAGTAAGAGTTATCTGGTTGACCTTCTTCGTGATACTCATTTGCATAGCCGATGCGTATTATGAACTTTTCCTTTTCTTTGTTGATTATCTCTGGTGCAAATAGATCTGAGTCTTCTTCTATAGAATATCTACCTGCTGCCAACGCATTTGGATCTAGATTCTTAAAGCTACCTTTCCATTCGCCTAAAGCTGTGAGGGTGAGTTTTTTGTAAATTGGATTGCCATCTTCGGCATATCCCTCAAGGACACGCTTGCCATCCAGTAACAAGTAGATATCTATAGAATCAGGTATATTTTTTTCTTCAATGTTCTTCCAGCCTTTCTCGACACCAAGCTCACCCCAATTGTAGTTCGTTAGTGTAAAGATGTGTGAACTATTTCCTGTAACGACATAGTCTTCGTTTCTCTCCAGCTTACGAGCCGAGAAACCATCTCCATAATAGTCATCTGTCCACAAGTAAGGATATTCAATGGTCAATGTGCCGTCAGCGTTCTGTGTGATGACAATAGCATAACCCTTATCTTCATTAAAGTATCCAACCATATCATCCCAACCGTATTTCAGATATTCAGTGAACCTACGATTTTTACCATAATATTTGTATTCTGAAACTTTTTTTAGTAGTATCGGATGAGTAAAGGTTGTCTTGCCTACTCCTGGTGTATTTTCATCTTCATGAATTGTAGTTTTACCAATTCTAGTCAAGACTTGTTTTTCTGGATCGTAGAGATAAAAATAGACATCCTTGTCTTTTCTCACAGATTCATCGTCATAATCATCGTTATATTTTCTAGTGATTTCCAGAACACCAGCTTCAACTGTTTTGTCATCGGTCGGTTTTTGCTCTGTCACTTCCACATAATATCTAGTTCCTTGTTCTACAACCAAGTACTTATATCCCATTTTTGCCAATTCCTCGGCAGTGAAAGGGAGTCCCTTGTCCATATTAAAAGTATCAGCTGGCAATCCTATATTTGTAAAATCCTTGATGCCTAGCATTTCTAAGATTTTATCTTTATTGGCACCGTTGTAGAAGTTGGTATCAAATCGACTCTGCCATTTATCCTCTTCACGGAGTAGAATTTCACCATATTTGAATAGGCTGTTATCCTTGCCATAATTAGCCTTGACATAATCTGCGTCTTTGTCAATCGGAACAATAAATAGATCCACCTTGATTGTTGTCGGCGCATTGTATTTATCAACACTATTATCCCATTTTTTATGGAATTCAATTTTGTAATCTCCCTTATCATCAGGAGTTATAAGGTTGGCATTAGATCCGAGACCACCACCGTTACGGGCTTTATTGCCCAATACAAATGTTAGAGAATTTTTCCAAGCTTCCTGAATCAATGTTCGACTATATACGGCCTTGAGGTAACTATAGGTTGTATGGTAAGAAAGATTTCCAGGAATCGTTTCGCCGTTTTCCCTGCCGCGTCCGTCCTCGATATATTTGATAATATTTTTCCCTTCAGTAACTGGAGAAATATGAGAATAGAACTCACCTCCAACATGCTTCCCATTTAATTCAAAGTTCCACGCTTTCTTGACAAAAGTAATATCCTGACCATAGCTGCCCGCTTCATTGTTATAAACATAGACACTATGACCGTCACCGATGTGTATAAATCCTGTTGGGCAATTCCAGATTCCTCCTCCATTGCTACCGCCTACATAAGCATCCGTATAGCCTTCTGCTTTGTTCTCTGTAATGAGAATATGCTCTAGCTTTTGTGTAATTGGTGGGAAAGAGATATAGATACCGCCACCGAGGTTACCTGATTCGTTATCTAAAATCATAGTCTTTCCGAAGTAGACATCGTTGGAATCGACATATACACCACCCCCATTTGCAGTGCATTTGTTCTTATAGATTAAACCACCGTTGATTTTAGCTTCAGCCTTATTTTCCTTGATGAATTTATCGTAGTCGGTCGGAACGTATGCACTTTCTTTGTTATAGATGTTGACAGGATCATTCACATATCTCGAGGATATACCGATTCCTCCGCCTACGTCATCAGAATGGTTTCCAGCAATTATGCCATCGTTTATCGTGATTTTTGATGCTGGAAAACCCGCAATGCCTCCACCCATTTGTAGTCTAGTTGCAGCACTATTACGGGCAATAATTCCACCATCAATGTTTACTATAGCTGGTTCCCCTTTAGAGCCCCATAGGCTTCCAGAGAATATACCACCTGTAAGACCGCCTTTATTATTGTCAATCAGACCGTTTTTCATGGTGAATTTTCCACCCGGGCTCACATAGACTGCACCTGCTGCATATGGACGAGCAGTTACTTCTTCGATTTGCTCGTAAGAAGTATTACTGGAAATCCTTCCACCTTCCATTATAAATGTGCCACCATTGCCGATTTTAATAGGACCTGAGTAGCCGTGTTTATTGTATGAATTCATTATTACGGCATTTTTCATAATTAATTCGCCGTGCACATCTATAACAGAGCCTTGACTAGATAATTCTGTCTTCGCACCATCTTTATTTCCATCAATATAGATTGCCGTGCTATCAGTACCGAGCGTAAGTTTACCATATACCTTAAATAATGAATCATCGGTAAATCCATCCGCTCTCTTAATGATTATATCTCCATTTTTTTCACTAGGAAGTGGATTCTTGTCAAGATCAGCTTTATTTAAAGCATCTTCTCCACGTTTTCTTCCCTCTTCAATAATTTCTCTTTGTTTGGTTTCGCCCTGGTCTTTATAGTCGGCTGGTTCTTTAATCTTTTCCCACGGCTCTTCTACTCTTTTGTTATCAGCAGTTAGCGTAATGTCCTGGCCTTCGCCAATTGTTAAAGCTTCAGTCAATATAAAGCTTTCTGTAATTATTATAGTCGTTGGTACATTGCCTGCGTCTGCAATAGCCTTTTTTAGCTCATCAAAGTTTTTGACATTAATAGTTTTTTGAGAAGCTCCTGCTCCGTCACCAAGAGCTATTGGTGATTTTGCGAGATCCTCTATATCAAGAGTTTTTCCTTCCTCTAAAGGTTCATTTTTCTGCTCATTGGCTTGAACCTCATTGTCAGTTAAATTTCCAGGTACTCCTTCAGAGTAAGATGAAGCATCTGAATCATCAGAAGGTAAATTATCTGGTTGTTCAGAGTCTATAACATCAACCTCGAATAGATTATTTACTTCAATATTCTCATTTGCATTGACATCATTAATATTTTGAAAATCCTCCAAAGAAGTTTCTATGTTTAATTTAGTGTCATCAGATTCCGCACTTGCTGAAACTGGAAAAGCAACTAAACCTATTATAAAAAACATACTGACTAATAAGAATAACAGTAAATAATCTTTCTTTTGTCTTTTACTCATGGTATACCTCCTCTCTCAAAGTATTTAGTATCAATATTTTTAATAATAACGTGGTCATATAATACCACAAAATTATTGAGTATACTAGTAGAAAATAATAAAAAAACGGCTAAATTTACACAAAAATCGAAGTTCGAATTAATCTGCACAAAGTTGTTATATTCGCATATAGGAATTATCTAAATCCTTTACATAATACCCGATTTTATGATTATTTTTCTTCTAAAAGATTATTATATTTTACATATGCTTTATTATTGTAAATTCATGTCCCAACTATATAATTAGCCGATTAGATAGTATTCTGCGACTATTGAAACAAAAAAAGGAAGTATATGTTCTGTCCACATATATTCCTTTTATAGCTATCTTGTTGATATATTATTTCTTGTTATGTATGTTTACAATAACTTGATTCTAGTATAGCAAATGACTGTTTATTGCAATATAATCAGCATCTATGGCCCTTTTTCAGCTGTTTGCTTCACTGTAATGTACATGAATTATCCCTCCGTTTTTGATATTATACTATCTTGTCGGAACAATGCTATTTTGTGGGACAATACCTTTCATATGCATAAACTTCCAAAGCTCTATCTATCTTGAGTTCATGGTAAACTGTTTCGTCAGTTCTTTTTTTCCTGCCTCTGCTAACCACATCTTAAAAGGCTCCGCTTTAGGTGATGGTACAGACTGAATCATACGAAAAATATCCTTGCTATATAATTAATCAGCCTGGAGGCCATGTTAGCTTCCTCTTTCCAAGTATATGGAAGTGCAGATGCTTCACAGTTTGGAAGGCATCGTCGCCAGTATTAATTACCGTCCTGTATCCACCTTCAAGGCCAAGTTCAGCAGCAATGTCCTTGATTTTTAACATTATATGACTTATGAGGTCAGCATCGTCAGATGTTAGCTCGTCAAGCGATTTGATATGCTTCTTGGGAACTATGAGAACGTGAACGGGAGCCTGTGGCTCAATGTCATGAAAGCAGACAATCTGTTCATCCTCATACACCTTGTTTGAAGGAATTTCTCCCTCAGCAATCTTACAAAATAAACAATCACTCATACCGGTTCTCCTTTCATTCCGTCTTTATAAATTTCTGTCAGTTTAACATTGACAAACTCTCCAAAAACCGTTTCAGTTTGAAGCGAATCCATTATACCTCTATCATTCGAATTTATATACACTCTAATATAATTATCTGAATATCCTCTAATGTCCTCGCCGTCGGGTTCTTCAACCAAAACCTTTGCCACTGTGCCAATGTTTTTCTCAAAAAATTTTTTTTCTGCAGCTTCTGCTATCCTAGAGATAGTCTCGGCCCTTTGAGCGGATGTTTTCCCATCGACTTGGCTCTCCATCTCCGCAGCCTTCGTGCCAGTTCTTTGGCTATATCTGAATGCGTGAACCTTACAGAAATTCACCCTCTCAACTATATCAACGCTGTCCCTAAAATCGTCATCCGTTTCTCCTGGGAACCCGCATATAATATCCGTCGAAATACCGTACAGGGGATCAAAATCTCGAAGTGTATCCACTATTGCTAAATACTCATCCCTATCGTAGCGTCGATTCATTCTTTTGAGTATTTTGTTGGAGCCGGACTGTATGCTGAGATGTAAATGGTGGCATAGCTTAGGATACTTAAACAGCTTCTGAACGTAGTTTGTGTCGATAACGGTCGGTTCTAGTGAGGATAATCTGATTCTAAAATCACCGTTTAGTTCATCCAAGCTTTCGATAAGGGGTGCAATTCCGTCGTATCCTAGGTCTTCCCCATACAACGCCGTATTGATGCCCGTTAAAACGATTTCTCTAAACCCACGATCTATCAAAAGCCTCGCTTCCTCAATTATCTCCTCAATAGGTCTACTCCTCACAGGCCCTCTGGCATATGGGATTATACAGTATGAACAAAACCTGTTGCAGCCCTCCTGAATTTTTATGTATGCCCTAGTCCTGCTGTCCATTGAGGTTACAATTCCGTCGCTTTGATATATTCTGAGCTTGTCGTAATCCAGCACATGGCAGTTCGAATTATCACGGGCAAAATTCTCCACATAATCTATGATCTCGTGTTTTTTGTTTGTGCCAACGACAATGTCAACGCCCTCAATCGACGATACCTCATCCGGCTTCATTTGAGCGTAACAGCCCGTAACTGCCACCAATCCGTCGGGATTGACCTTCTTTGCCCTTCGAATATACTGCCTTGACTTCCTGTCAGCCAAATTCGTTACTGTACAAGTATTTATCACATATATATCGGCGAAATCGTTTTCGTCCACAACAAAATAGCCGCGGGCTCTGAAGTTCTCCTTCATCGCCTCGGTTTCATATTGATTAACTTTGCAGCCTAGAGTGTGAAAGGCTACCTTCATATATATTGCTCCATTCTATTTTTTTACTATGCTTAATTGCGGTATTAAATCGACATACTAAATTACTATATCTAATTACTGTCTTAAATTACTATTTTGAATTGCTATCTTATAATTACTATGTTTAATTGCTATCTTGATTTTCTATATTGAATCTCTGTATTTAATTGCTATAACTCAAATTCGTACATAAGCATCGCAAGTGTCGCAGGACCAGCAGTCTCAGTTCGCAAAATACTTTTGCCCAGAGAAACGGGTCTAATGCCTATCGACCTTAGCTTGTCAACCTCTTTTGTGCTAAATCCTCCTTCAGGTCCGATAATTATTGCGATTTTAGGGATATCAGCCTTGAGATTTTTCGCTTCGTTTTCACTTGATGTTTCTGAATCATCTGCCTTGTCGAGATCGTCCATGGCTTTCTGTCTCAAAAAATCTTTTGTTAGTAAGTCCTTGAGTGTTCTGTTTTCTTCATTCTCGTATGGGAATATAACCAAATCAAAATCTTGAAGTACATTCAAAGCATAATTAAAGGCTATATACTCGTGTACTATTGGATTTCGTGGTGAAAGGCATTGCTTGACAGCCTCGTCTGCGATTTTTTGAAGTCTACCATGCTTCTTATTCTCCCTACCCGATGGCTTATTCACACATCTATCCATATAAACGGGCGTGATAGTTGAAGCACCGAGTTCGACAGATTTTTTCACGATAAGCTCAAGCTTCGGGCTCTTGGGTACACCCTGAAATAGCTCAACATGATATGAAAGTTCTCGCCCATGCTTTTGCTTGTCCACGATAGAAAGAACTATTCCATACTCTGATATTTCTTCAATTCTACCAACATACTCCCATTCAGAGCCGTCTGATACTGGAAGCATATCTCCAACCTTTACTCTTAATACCTTAGACAGGTGGCGAATATCTTCAGGCGATATAACCTGAATTTGCTTTTCACCTACCTCCTCTGGCTTTACATACAAAATATTCATATTTTTAAATTTATATTTCTATAATTTTTTTGATAAGCTTAAAAGCTTCAGGCCTGTTTTCTCCAATTTTGAAGGCTTTTCTTGCTTCGCTAGCCGCGCTGTCCACTTTTTCTCTATTATTCCCACAAATAGTAGCCAGAGTATCGCCCACAGAAGCCTCTTCCCCGACTTTTTTTTCGATGTAGATTCCTGATGCATAGTCAATTTCATCCTCCTTCTTAGCACGCCCTGCTCCCGTGTGTTGAGATGCAATGCCTATCAATTTAGCGTCTATTCTGTTGATGTATCCAGATTTTTCTGCCTTTATTTCTACCTTATATTCAGCCTGAGGGAATAGACTGTAATCGTCAATAACGTTGATATTACCGCCCTGCCTCTCGAGAAATTCGGTCATTTTCTTTAGTGCAGCTCCACTTTGAATTGCATTCTTAGCAAGCTCGAAGCCTTCCTCTTTGGTTTTTGCCTTTCCGCCAAGGAAAATCATTATGCCAGCGAGTTTTTCGGTAAGCTCAGTTATATCCTCAGGTCCCTTACCTTTAAGAGTATCTATTGCCTCAATTACTTCTATGGCATTCCCGACTGCACGTCCCAAAGGCTGGTTCATATCGGAAATCACAGCCATGGTTTCCTTTCCGGCAGCCTTGCCAATCTTGCACATCATAGTCGCCAGTTCTGTGGCTTTATCCTCATCCTCCATAAATGCACCCTCGCCACACTTAACATCAAGAAGTATTTTGTCTGACCCCGCTGCAAGCTTCTTGCTCATGATTGATGAGGATATTAGACTGAGATTGTCGATTGTTGCAGTCACATCTCTGAGCGCATAAATTTTCTTGTCCGCCGGCGTAAGGTGCCCGGACTGCCCTATTACTGCAATACCTATCTCATTAACCTGTTTCAGAAATTCCTCAGGCTCAAGCGTAGTTTTGAATCCCGGTATCGATTCCATTTTGTCGACAGTTCCGCCTGTGAAGCCAAGGCCTCTACCGCTCATTTTAGCAATTGGCACACCACATGCCGCAGCTATTGGCGCAACTATGAGTGTAACCTTATCTCCAACACCTCCAGTAGAATGCTTGTCAACCTTTATCCCCTTAATCGAGTCTAGGTTGATTGTATCTCCAGAAAATCGCATAGACTGCGTTAGGTTTACGGTTTCATCCTCATCCATTTTGTTTAAGTATATTGCCATAAGAAGTGCAGAGGCTTGATAATCCGGTATCTCCCCAGCGCTATAACCGTCAACAAAATATTTGATTTCTTCCTTTGTCAGCTTTTCGCCGTCCCTCTTCTTAGTGATAATTTCAATCATATCAAGATTATTAAGTCTATCGCTCATATTTTATCCCCATATATTATTTTGATTACATTCCCTTTTATTTATTATGATTCCTACCCTTTGCTCTATTTTGTTCTCTTAAGTTCATCGAGGAAGCTCGTGCCAAGCTCTGTCGGCTTTGCGCCAAGGAATTCTGCTACTGTAGCTCCTATATCGGCAAATGTCTTTCTAACTCCCAAATCCTTGCCCGGTTCAATCCATTTTCCCCATGCGAGAATCGGAATATATTCTCTTGTGTGATCTGTCCCCTTGAACGTAGGATCATTGCCGTGATCTGCTGTCAAAATGAGCAAATCTTCATCGCCCATCTCCATACAGATTTCACCAATTCTTTCGTCAAAATCCATTATTGCCCTTCCGTAGCCTTCTGGATTTCGCCTGTGTCCGTATTCCGAGTCAAATTCTACTAAATTAGTAAATATCAGACCTTCAAAATCCATTTTAATGGCTTCAATAGTCTTATCCACCCCATCCATATTATTCTTTGTATGCACGGAATCAGTTATACCCTTGCCGTTAAAAATATCATTAATCTTGCCTACGGCATAAACTTTTTTCCCAGCTGCCTTTATATTGTCAAGGACTGTGTCTTGTGGCGGTGTTACGGAATAATCATGTCTGTCCGAGGTTCTCTTTCTTTTGCCGTCTACAATAACATAAGGCCTTGCAATTACACGACCGCATGCCCAGTCGCCCGCAAGCATTTCTCTTGCAATTTCACAAATTTCATAAAGTTTCTCCAGCGGAATCACATCGGTGTTTGCTGCGATTTGAAATACGCTGTCTGCGCTTGTATACACAATGGGCTTGCCAGTTTTCTCATGCTCTGGTCCAAGCTCCTCAATAATCTTAGTTCCGCTTGCGGGATAATTTCCAATTACCTCAACACCTATTCTTTCCTGAAAGGCGTCGATGAACTCCTTTGGAAACCCGTCTGGATAAGTTTTAAAAGGAATTTTAGTTTCAATTCCTGCAAGCTCCCAATGTCCCGTTGTTGTGTCCTTTCCTATAGATTTTTCCATAGACTTACCATACGCTCCAACCGGCTGTTCTTTCTCCCTCATACCGGTAACTACTCCATCGATGTTTCCTATTCCAAGCTCCTCAAGGTTTGGAACAAAAAAGCCAGGTGTCCCAGCAGCCGCATGGTTAAAGGTGTGTGCTCCTGTATCTCCAAATTTGGCAGCATCTGGCAATTCGCCAATACCCATACTATCTAATACTATCAAAATTGCTTTTTTCATATTAATAACCTCCAAATCGCATTTATCCTTAGAATCGCATTTATCTGTAAAATTTTGTTTATGCGTAGAATCACATTTATCCACAGAATCGATTAACACTATATCCAAATTGTCCTTCGGATCGATCCAAACTATTAACCTTATTACTAACTATATACCCATAATAGAATCTGACTATCTTACTTTAATAGGATCCGCATTGATATAGTCAAGCGCTACCAGTCTGTACTCGACATCACCAATTACACCCTTGATACAATTCTTTTGATCCTTCAAGCCGTGAAGGTGTCCATATACACATTTTTGCACGTTGTTTTCCGATAACATCTCGGTAAAACCTGATCCAGCTTTGCTACTTGCTGGCGGATAATGAATTGCTGCTATAACCTGAGCATCCTCGGTATCAGGTCTGTTTTTCTTTTGATTTGCAACATCCTCGAGCGACATTTTGAGCCTTAGAAGCTCTCTTTTGTATATTTTTTCGTCATGCGCATCAAAATCCCTTGTACCAGGTGTTATCCAACCACGTGTTCCAGCGACATATGCGTTTTCTTTTTCTAGGTAAATTCCTTTGTTTTGTAAAAAATATATATTATCAAATAATGTGTTCAATCTATTTGTTGACGTCCACCAAAGGTCATGGTTACCCTTAGTTATCACCTTGAAGCCTGGCAATTTACTAATCCATGTAAGGTCGAGCATTGCCTCATCAAGACGCAGCCCCCAAGAAACATCCCCGACGATGATTACCGTATCATCCTCTTTGACCTTGGCAAGCCAGTTCTCCTGTACCTGCAAATGATGGGCACGCCAATTTGGTCCAAAAATATCCATTGGTTTGTCAATTCTCGGGTCAAGTGAAAGATGTAAATCGCCAATAGCGTATATGCTCATTAAAATTATTCTCCTCGATAGTTAGTCTAATAAAGGTTCCGGTGGCTTTCTGCTGATAGTTTCTCTTCTTGCAGATCTTCTAAAAAGTCTCGCGGTGCTTCATTTGCTTTCTCTTCAGAACTTTTCTCCAAGCTTTCTTCAAAATTGCTAATCTTATCTAATTTTCTTATCATCACTCGAGTTCTCACACCTATGAGCTTCTCAAGTTCATCCTGTGCTTTCAAAATAGACGATTGCACCCTCGCAAGCGTACTGTCGAATTTCTGAAACTCCTCCTTGACCTCAGAAAGCACTGCCCATGCCTCATTCGATTTTTTTTGAATAGCCAAGGTTTTAAATCCCATCTGCAAACTGCTTAAGAGCGCAATAAAAGTCGTAGGTCCAGCTATGCACACCTTGTAATCTCTCTGAAAGCTTTCTATTAATCCTTGGTTTACAGCTTCTACATAAATTCCCTCAAAAGGCAGGAACATAACAGCAAAATCCGTGGTATTCGGCGGATCAATATATTTTTCTGAAATTGTCTTTGCCTCAATTTTGAGCCTGTTTTTTAGCTTTGTCGAAGCCTCGATTACAGCTGTTTTGTCGCCGCTGTCGTACGCATCCACAAGATTTCCATACATATCGGCTGGAAATTTAGAGTCTATCGGAAGCATGACCCCCTCAGGAAGTTTTATGGCGAATTCTACTCTGTCGCTAGAGCCAAGCTTGGTTGCGATATTTTCCTCATATTGGCTAGGTGCTAAAATCTCATCTAGAATCATTTTTAGCTGTGCTTCTCCGAGTATTCCTCGAGTTTTCACATTAGAAAGAACCTTCCTTATGTCCTCCATTCCACGCGCCATATTTTGCATTTCGCCGAGATTTTGGTATACCATTTCGAGCCTCTGATTGAGCTCAAACAATCTCCGTTCCTGCGATTCGAGAGATTTGGTCTGTGCTTCCATCGACGCTACCTGCGTTTTTGCGTTCCTAGTCTGGAAATCCCCCATCATCTGCGAATATCCCTTGATACCCTCTGACACGATGGCTCCAGTCTCAGTCTGCGCTCTCCTAATTTCCTCTCTAAGCTCAGGGACAATCTGCTCTCTTAGGTCAAGAGATAGTTTAAGTCTCAGCTTCTCAAGTTCATTCTCATCCACCACCTTATTTGAGCTTTTGGAAATTGCATTTTTTAGCACAAAATAGTTGACAGTCAAGAGTAATGCTGCGAATATTACAATTGCAATCAGAAGTGTGCTATCCATTAAGCTCCTCCATAGCCCTGAAATAGCCGTCAAAGCCTTCTCCGCTTATGCTATTTTGTGCCACCTCGGCAAAAAGGCTCTCTCTGCGGTATTCCTCGCGTTTTTCGATATCAGAAAGGTGAACCTCAATCACAGGTATGCTTATAGCTCTCAGCGCATCGAGAATTGCAACGGATGTGTAGCTATAGCCAGCTCCATTGATTATTATGCCATCGTAGTAATGATTCGATTCTTGGATTTTTTCGATGATTTCACCCTCAAAATTACTCTGGAACACCTCAATGTTCATATCCAGTTCACCAGCCTTTGATTCAATTTCTGACACGAGCTGATTATACGTTTTGGTTCCATAGATTTCAGGCTCGCGTGTACCCAAAAGATTCATATTAGGTCCGTTTATCACAAGCACACTCTTTTTGAATGTTACATTGTTATTTATATCAAAGTCAGACCACGATTCATAAAGCTCCGCCCTTTCCTTGTAAAGAGCTTCTAAACCCTTTTCTTGAGAAATAGGCCTTCCACTTTTTGAAAGCTTATCAAGGTCTCTCTTAACCCAAATAACCACACCGTTTTGGCGTAGGTATTCGAGATTTTCTGGCATTTCAACGACTCCTCCACCGCAGGCAATAACTTGTCCTGACTCTTTGGCAAGCTCCTCATAGATATTACTTTCCATTATCCTGAATCTATCTTGCCCAAATTCATTGATGTAGTCAGCCGGAGACTGACCGAATCTCTGCTCAAATATTGCATCTGTATCTACAAACGGTAGCTGATGAACATTAGCGATTCTTCTGCCCATGAAGCTCTTCCCTGCGCCAGGCATTCCAATAAGGCACCTATTTAACACCTTCCCGAGAACCTTATCTATAACATCCTCAATATCGCCATCCTCAATTGACCCACGACAAAATATCTCAGCTGACTTTCCTGCCTGTGCAACTAGCATTTCCAGACCTGTGGCAGTTTTTAAACCTCTTTTCTCGGCTGTCAAAATCAACTTTGTTCTATATGGATTATAAATAATATCAACGACTGCCTCAAGCTTATCAAATCTACTGATATCAATCGGCATCTCCTTATTTGAAGGATACATCCCAACAGGCGTGCAGTTGACCAAAACCTCAACATCCCTGTAATCATCAGGATTTTCGTAATTGATAGGACCAGTTCTTGAAACAAGATAAATATTTGCTGCCCCCATATCCTTGCAAACCGCCTCGCAAGTCTTTGCAGCACCGCCAGTACCCAAGATAACAACTTTCTTCCCGAGGACGTCTATTTTGTTCTTTTCCAAAATATATTTGAATCCAAAATAGTCCGTATTATATCCTGTGAGGGTGCCGTCGAGTTCACGCTTGATGGTATTTACATTTCCGAGCGCAAAGCATTCTGGAGAATGCTGTTGACACATTGAGAAAACAAGCTCCTTGTATGGCATTGTTACATTAAAGCCATCATAGCTCAGGTCTTTCAGGATTTCTCCGAGTTTTTCTCTCCTAGTAGGGCATAGCTTATATTCGTAGTCTCCCCAAAAGCTGTGTACTAGCGGTGATAAGCTCCTTATCGGCTTCTCGCTTATCAGGCCAAAGGTGCCAGCCTTGATAATTGCTTCTTGAAATTCCTTGGACGCATCGAGTATAGCCCTGAATACCATACCATCGTTGACATTTATCTTATTAAATATTTCCTGCTCTCGATTTTCGTCGAACACGGGTATATTATTTTTCTTTTTGTAGTGTGCAATATCCTCTAGAGCATCTCGTCTTGCATCTAGCAGTCTTGAAATTTCACTATCAATCTTGTCAATCTTTCTTCTGCACTCTCTGATATCAGCCATTATGGTTCTCCTTATAATCAATGAATAAATCGTATAAAACAAGTGCTGTAGCCGCACGTATAACCGGTACTGCTCTAATTGCAACAGAAGCATCGTGTCTACCCTTGGTGCTGAGCAAAACATTTTGCTTCATCTTTAGGTTTACGGTTTTCTGGGGCTTTGAAATAGATGGGGTCGGCTTGATTGCAACGTTAAAACAAAGCTCCGATCCTGTTGTTATTCCTCCGAGTATGCCCCCACAGTTGTTTGAGATTAGACTAATGCCTTGAGGATTTTCGGTCGTGTTTTCGTCTGCAAAGCAAAACTTGGCATTCATAAGGCAAAATTCGGCATTCGCAAGGCCAATTTCATCATTAGCGGGGCAAAGCTCGTCATTAGCGGGGCAAAGCTCCTCATTCGCAAGGCAAAGCTCGTCATTCGCAAAGCAAAGCTCGTCATTCGCAAGGCAGAATTCGTCATTATTTTCGCTGCCCCGCGTACGGGCACCGTCAAATCCACTCCCAAACTCAATTCCCTTAACCGCTGGTATCGAAAAAATCATCTGCCCCAGCCTACTTTCCACCTTGTCGAATATTGGCTCTCCAATGCCTGCAGGCAGACCGTTTACCTTGACCCAAGCTATTCCACCTAGTGAGTCCCCTTCTGCCTTGACAGCCTCGACAAGGTTAGAAATCTCAGAACAAAAGTCCTCGCTGCCGAAGGCTTCGGACGCCTTACAGCTGAGCTCGTGCCGCCCAAGCGATTTAAGCCCGGCACTGAGCTCGATGCCTTCCTTTGCAAGGAGCTGAAGGCATATGCCTCCTGCGACAGCAAGAGGCGCTGTAAGGCGTCCCGAAAGATGTCCACCCCCGACTATATCCGCATATTCTCCCCACTTAATAAGCTGAGTAAAATCAGCATGTCCAGGTCTTAAAACACCCTCATTTTTGCTATAATCATCTGAATTAAAATTCTCATTGCGTATTATTACAGAAATAGGCGTTCCAGTTGCATGACAGCATGAATAATCATTCTCCATTCTTACACCGCTAAGAAACTCAAGATGCTCTGGCTCTTTTCTAGCCGTCGTACCTGGTATATCCATTCCCATACGTTCCATCATAAGTTTATCAAGCTCATTCAAGTTGATTTTTGTACCTGAGGGAATACCGTCTATCACAACACCTACAGCAGGTCCATGGGACTCTCCAAATATTGAAATCTTTATATTTTTGCCTATTGAAGATGCCACTTAAAATCCTTTCATTTCAATATTACTATGCCAATTGAGCTTGTCGTTCACTCAAAACCACTATGCCAACCCAACCTTTTCGTCCATCTCTGCAAGCTTAAGGTCCTTAAAGAAAGATGGATAAGACTTTGACACTGACTTCCATCCGTCAATTATAACAGGGCTTTTAGCAATTAGAGAAACCAAGGCAGCCATCATTACCATTCTATGGTCCTGCGTCATAATGTATATGAATTCTCCATCGTCTTTTTCTGCAAGACCACCCTCAATAACTATATCTCCATCCTCATATAAGAACCTTCCGCCCGCAGCTGAAATGATTTCCTCAATTCCCTTAATGCGGTCGCTTTCTTTGCTTGCAAGCGCATCTATGCCCGCGAAACGTGTTTTGTTCTTTCGCGATAGAGCCAAAACTGCTAAATTTGGGACCAAGTCAGGTGTAGCCGTGCAATCGATTGTAACATCACCTTCATCATCCATCTGCTTGATGAAGTCTCTGACCTTGCTATCTCCCTGTATAGAGTTGGTATTGATGCCTTGAAGTAAGAGAGGCTTGCCTGTTAACTTCTCAGCTATAAGCCAAAAAGAAGCACTTGACCAATCGCCCTCGATCTTATACTCACCAGGGCCTCTGAAAATTTGATTTCCCATTATTGTATATTCAACAATTTCGTGACTCTCATGCTTCTTCGCAATGCTAATGCCAAAATCCTGCAAAATATTCAAGGTCATATCGATATAAGACTTTGAAATAACAGGCTTTTCAATTATAAGAGTGCTTTCATCATCTAGTATAGGAAGAGCCATCATAAGACCACTCACAAACTGAGAACTGACACTCCCCTTAAGTCTGTATTCTCCTGGATTTAACTTTCCCCTTATGTTTATAACTCTTTTGTCGTCATCGAGTGCTACTGAACATCCATTCTCCTTGAGCGTAGTCACAAGTGTCATAATCGGTCTTCTATAAAGCGATTCATCCATGACAAGCTTAGCCCCAACTCCGAGTGCTCCGACAAGTGGCAACATAAATCTGAGAGTAGCTCCGCTGTCGCCTACTGGCAATATAGGCACAAAGTCATTAACGCTATGCTTTCTCATCTCCGCCTTCTTGATGGAAATCGTCATAGCTTGTAGCCTATCGATAGACTCTTGGGTCGCCCTCATATCAGTGGATAATTCGCCCTCGTGGAAGTTGCCTTTTACAACCGTGCTTGCAATCCCCTGCAAGCTCTCAAGGAAGGTGCAAATGCTAACTCTGTGGAATATTGATTTAGATGCTAAAAGATTTATAGTTACGGACATGCCTGGCCTCCTGTTTACTATCATAAATGCTGACAAATTGTTTTCTTTATAATCCATTACATTATACCACAAAATAGCGGATTAGTATCTTGTAATCTGGTTTTCTATGGTATATAATTTATTATATTAATACGGATGCGCGTATTTTTATAGTTTAAAATTTTAACATGAGAATGCTTGGAGGTGATTTCAGATGTCTAAGATCAATAGATGGGTGAAATAAACCAAGGGAATGCTTATTCCGTGATTAAGATAAGTTCAACATATACATCACCTCCGTTTATTCATTATTAGGAATGCTACTTAGCTTCATTTTTCAACAAAAAAACCTTATTCACATAGTATTTGCTAGCAAACGCCATGACCGCAGATGAGCATATTCCTCTGGGGTCTTTTTCATTGCACAAAATATTTTGCTTCCCCTGCATCAGCACGTTTTCTGTTGTTTCTTCTACGAGCTGGCAGAAATAATTATATGATTCCTCGGGATTGCTCGCATCTATTGCCAGACTAATCAGCTGCGAGATTTCCTTTATGGTAAAAATATCCTTTAGGACTGCTATTGCAATGAGAGAAGCCAAAGCTGTTTTGTCGTAACGCTTCTTTACAGGTGACTGAATAAAACCATGCTTGACATAATTATTTACCATTGTCTGCGTTAATATTCTTCCGTTCTTATCGCCCTCAAGATATTTCTCCAAATTTCCATTGACTAGTTCAAGGACCTGCTCAAGATATAATGAAATATCCGGCAGTTCATCCCATCGAGGTAGTACAATTATATATTCTTTCACTTTATCTTTATCTTGCATATATTCACCTTACCTAATTAAGAATCCGCCTTTAATAAAACATAGCACATTATTAGTACGATAACACCAAATTAAAATTGATTTATTATATACCTAAATCATTATAACCTGATATAAATTTGCAGTCAAGGCTTGACAACGTCATTATAATCGTATAACATGGTTATCATAACTAGATTGTTTTTGTGACAAAAAATTTGTTTTAAAACAATGTTTCAGTATAACTAACTCCAAGACAAAAGAGGATACAAAATGAATGATAATATAAAAATCAGCAAAAAGCTACCAAGGGTTAATAAATACGAATATAAGGATAACTTCAGAGATTTTATCGATTATTACTGTGGTAGGTACGCAAATGATATAGCCTTCATTATCAAAGAAAGACGTGAAACAAAAACCGTATCGGCACAGTACAGATATATTTCTTTCCAAGAATTTGCTCATGATGTCTATACTTTTTCTGCATTTCTTTCATCAAAATCATTCCAAGATGAGCCTATCGCAATCATCGGTAAGAACTCATACGAATGGTTTACTACATACATGGCCATATTGACATATGGAAACATAGCCGTACCGCTCGACAAAGATTTGCCTGCCAGCGAAACGATAAGCTCGCTTGAAAGGAGCAAATCAAAAACTCTGGTTTATGATAAGGAAAAATCAAAATTAGTTGACGAGCTTAGAGAACACTTCGGTAACAGTATTAACTTTATATCAATGGAAGATATGCCATCAATTATTGAAGCAGGCACAGAGCTCGTAAACTCAGGCTATAGCAAGCATCGAGAGAAAATCATTGACCCCGAATCGCTTGCAGTTATTTTGTTCACCTCAGGAACGACATCCGCTTCAAAAGCCGTAATGCTCAGTCAACAAAATATTTTGTCTGTCTCATACGATTGCGTTACGACTGAGGATATCAGGCGCGGCGATATAAACATGGCTTTTCTCCCGTATCACCACACCTTCGGCTCGGGCGGACAGATTGTTATGATAAACAGTGGGGTTACGACTGCATTCTGCGACGGACTTAAATATGTACAGAAAAACCTCATCGAATATCAGGTGTCGCTTTTTGTCTGTGTTCCGATTTTGATTGAGGCGATTTATAAGAGGATAATTTCATCTATCAAAAAGCAAGGAAAAGAAAAGCAATTTGCCGCTGCACTTGCTACATCTCGTGCTCTAAGGCGAATCGGCATCGATATGAGGCGCAAAATATTCAAGGATATCATCAATCAGCTCGGTGGCAAGCTCAGATTCATAATTTCAGGGGCTTCCCCCATTGACCCGGTTTGTTGGCAAAATCTCAACGACTTCGGCATCACTGTTGTGCAGGGATTCGGCTTGACTGAAACGGCTCCTGTGGTTGCTGCTGAGACCAAAAAATGTCAACGCAAGGGTTCCTGTGGTTTGTCAATGCCTTCTGTAGACACTGCTCTCTATGATGTAAATTCTGAGGGCGTTGGTGAATTGATTACGAGGGGACCTAACGTTATGCTTGGCTATATGGATAACGATGAGGCAACAAAAGAAACGCTTGTCGATGGTTGGCTTCATACTGGAGATTTGGCTAAGATAGACAGGAACGGCTATATCTACATTCTCGGCAGAAAGAAAAATGTCATAGTCCTTAAGAATGGAAAAAATGTATATCCAGAAGAAATTGAAGCCTTAATACTAAATCTTCCATTTGTAAAAGAGGTCTTTGTCTTCGGTCAATCCAGAGAAGACGGCACGGGAAGCACAGGGTCAAGGAGCATCAGCGGTGAAGGCAAAAATGACCTTGTAGTTACCGCTAAAATAGTTTACGATGCAGAATACTTTAAAACTCACTATGCTGCCGAGACCTTTGAAGATGTTGAAAAACTAATTAAACTCGCAATAGATAAGATTAACGACGAAATGCCTTCATATAAAAATATCCGAAGATTGATTCTAACGGATCAGCCCATGGAGAAGACTACAACAGGTAAAATCAAGAGATATAAGAATAAAGAGCAGGCTTAGGCCTGTTTTTTTAACAAACTATATTAATCACTAACATTTAGCCATTCTATTATTTACTGTCATTATATTATGAACTATAATAGTGGTAATAGATATGCCTATAATACTTTATACGCATTCTGTCGTAAAGACGTCAATTAATGGCTCGCAGAACAAAAGCGGTATATAGGCAATGAATTTTAAAAGCGACAATAAGGACTTTAATATGAAAGGTGGCAGCATTCATGGCTAAGAATTGTTCAATATGCGGCAAAAAACTAGGCTTATTAAAAGGCAAGATTGTTATTTCAGATGGCTTAGTTTGTACTTACTGCTGGGCTAGAGCAGGATTGGACATGGGACTTCAATCAATGTATTCAGCAAAGAACAGAACAACAAAACAACTTAAGGATATGATTGATATAGAGATATTAAAGACAGAAGCCGAAAAATCAGGTCTAAAAAAGCCTCATGCCTCTGCTAATTCCAATTCTCAGCGCTTGAGAAACCCACAAAATATAGCTGAAAATATAAAAGTGGCCTCAGCAGCAAAAAAAGCAGGAAAAACGCCTCAAGAACAAAAACCTATAGACATTATGTTAACTGTAGACAAGAAAAAAAGAGTAGATTTCTGCTGCGAGGGACAGCCTGTAATCAATTTTGACGATCTTGTTAATGGCAGAGAAATGATTATTGGATATGGATTTATTAATAACAATAGTAAAGCAGATCTACCAGAGGTTCGGATTGCTTGCGAATTTGATCCACCAATAATTGATCCAGGTTTTATATATTATGAAGCAGGAACTTTTTCAGCTGGTCTACAAGGAAGATTTGAAATTGATGATCCACCGATAAATCTAGAAGAGTACTCGAAAATTAAGAGAACTAGAAATGGAAAAGTTAGGTTCACATTGTTCATAGAGGAACAGGAGATTCATGCTGTAGAGTGTGCCATGAAGGTGAAGCCTGCCCCTTCAGATGACATGAAAAAACTTATGAATGCAGTAATGTATGAAGAAGAAAAGAATGCTTCAGGGCCTATAAATGTATTCTTATATGCTACTAAAGATGGCAAATTTGAAATGGATTTGATGCGACATCCTGAACTGCTGTATTCTATGTATTCCAATGGTCAAGAGCAACTTATAGGGGATGTATTTGTTTCCAATGAATCTAACAAAGCACTAAAAAACATTCAATTTGAGGCAAAGTTTACTTCAAATATTTTGTCTCCTATCAGTGTGTTCTTAGGAGATGTCCCTGCCGGAGAAAACATTTCATTCGAAGTTGATGATCCAACAATCGATGTTGATAAACTTGAGATGCTTACAGATATTGAAACTTGTACAGCTACATATAAACTCATTGTTAATGGCAAAGTAGCAGCTGAATCAACAGGAAGAATTACTATTTGTCCATACAATCAGTGGAATGCCGCCTTGATATTACTTCCAGCATATATGACACCTAACCACCCAAATATTATTTCTGTTTTGAAAAACGCCTCAAAATGGATGCTAGTTAATGGAATGAGTCCGTCTTTAGAAGGTTATCAAAGTGATGGTAAGCGAGTAGAACAAATGATTGGAGCTGTATATAATGCGGTTAAAGAATCCAATATCATATATTCTAATCCTCCAGCAAGTTTCTTCGGTCCACAGAGAATCAGACTATGTGAAACTGTATTTGAAGAAAAATTCGCTACATGTATGGATATGACAATTCTCTTTGCATCTTGCTTAGAATCATTTGGACTACACCCTGTTCTTATTACAGCACCTGGACATATTTTTGCAGGTGTATGGCTTAACTCAAAAGGAAGATTGCAGGAGCCGGTATTATCAGATGCAAAATTGATTCAGAAATATATCGAAGATGGTCAGCTTGTTGCTGTAGAATGCACTGCTATGAATGTTGGCAAAGATATAAGCTATACAGAAGCCAAGAAGATTGCCAATAATACCCTTAAGGCTATAGCAGATAATGATATTCCTGATCATGAATGCATCGATGTTCAAATAGCAAGATCCATGGGAATAAGACCTCTTCCAATTAGAGTTCCGCACGCTAATCAATCTTTTGTCCCTAATACTGTGCCTAATGAAGTTAAAACTAAAGCTAAAACAAAAGAACAAGATCAACAAAACAAAGCAGTTGAAAAAGCTGAAAAATCAGTACAGCCAATAGAAGTAGAAAAATCAGTAACGCCGAAAGAGGTAGCAAAATCAGCAAAGCCAAAAGAAGAAGAAAAAGCTATTACAAAAGAACCCGAACATACAATCAATAATACAAGCTGTGAAGATGATATAGTTTATTTCAAAGAAATATATAAGACTTTTGATGAAGACCTGTCCTACATTTCTATTGATAACTTCTATGACAGGCAGAGCAAGAAAGTTATTAAAGATGCAATAACAAAAATTGTTGCGGTTGAAGGTCCAATTAGTCAACCAGCACTCATTAAAACACTTATCAATACAACAAGTCTTGGGCGTGCAAGTAAACAAATAACGGAACACTTAGATAAGCTTGTAGCTGCAGCCGATGTGAAAATTACAAGACAATCTGGAGTCCGTTTCTTATGGAATCAAGGAACAGACCCTGCCGAATATGTGACATATAGAATTCGAGAACAGCGAAATCCTGAAGAGATATCCAAGTATGAACTAAAGAATGCTGTATGCTATCTTATTCAAGAAAACGGTCCGATGACCAAAGATGAAATTACAAAATCGATGGTTGAGATGTTTGGTTATAACCGCTCAAGTAGCAAACTTGTATCTGGTGCTAATGATGCAATTAAAGTTGCAAGAGAACTTAAAGCAATTGAGCAAATTGAAGGCAATAGATTTTCACTAAAAAAATCCCGCGTCTAAAGACGCGGGTCAATTTAATTTACTGATTCCCCTAGTTCGAACCACTCTTATTATATGAGGCAGATAGTTCATCCAAACATTTCTTAGCTACAAAATTATCGCCTTCCCATGGTGCTCGTTCAAACTCTCTAGCCATAAACCTATCTTCCCCTTTGCCGAGCACAAGTACGAAATCCCCTTTTTTTGCCATCTCTAAAGCAGTCCTGATTGCCACAACTCTATCAATAATTATACTGATATTACCGTCATCCAGTTCCCCCTTAATTTCATATGCTATCTGAGCTGGATCCTCATCACGAGGATCGTCTTCTGTAAGTATAATATAATCAGAGTGATTATATGCTGTTATGCCCATATAAGGTCTCTTGGTTTTGTCCCTCTTTCCAGCAGAGCCGAAAACCGAGATAATCTTAGGTGTTTCTCTATTTGAATTCTCTTGTGATTCACAAACAGATTCGACAAAATCGTAAACCTTTTCCATTGCGTCGACAGTGTGCGCATAGTCTACTATGACATTTATCCCCAAATCATTTGGTACAGATTCCATTCTTCCATCGACCTGAGTTATATTATCAAGCCAGCCCGTGAAATCCTCAATTTTGAACCCCCTCTGGTGAAGACAAGCTATTGCAGCTACCAGATTATATACATTGTATTCTGCAAGTAAATTGGTTTCTATCTGGTAAATTGATTTTCCAAACGCACCGTCGCTATTCATAACAAGAGAATCTGTCCTCGACCTGTGAGCATCCATGGCACGCGAGGAAATTTCCAGTGTAAATGAACTGCCATCAGCCTTAAGAACAAGATCTCTAATCATGTAATCCGAATCTTTCATTCCATATGTAAATACTTCTCCGCCAGAAACTTCCTTCAACTTTTCTATTGTACTTTCATCATCTGCGTTTAGTATTGAGATAGCCTTAGGAGAAAGACCCTTAAACAGCAGCTGTTTTGCAGCAAAATATTCTTCCATCGTCTTATGAAAGTCTAGATGGTCGTGAGTTAAATTTGTAAATGCAGCAACATCAAAAGAGATCCCATCTACCCTTCCAAGAGCCAGTCCATGTGAGCTTACTTCCATTGAAACTGCACGCATACCCGCATTCACCATGTCATATAGATATTTTTTTAGTGTGATTACATCTGGCGTTGTCATTTCAGGGGCTATCTCAACTTCCCCATATTTGATTCCATTTGTGCCTATGTAGCCACAATTAATTGGTGATGCCATGCCATTTTCAAGTATGTCGCGTATTACATTAGTCGTTGTAGTTTTGCCATTAGTACCTGTAACGCCGTAGACAACTATTTTGTCGCCTGGCTTGTCATAAAAGTTATCAGCAATTTCAGACATCGACTTCCTCATATCATCCACTAAAATAAATGCTGTTTTTTCTTTGCTGATATCTGCATCAAAGCTTGGCGAAGTCAGACTATTTGCATCCGACAAAACAACTGAAACCGCCCCATTTGCGATAGCCTTTTGGATATATTTGTGCCCATCTGTTTCAAAGCCCTTTACAGCAAAAAACACATATCCAGGCTTTACCCTTCTTGAGTCGAGTGTCAGCCCGATAATATTGATATCATCTGCATTGAGTGGTTCTTTATTCTCTGCATTTAGGGTCTCCTTGTTAATAACTCTATATTCTACATTTTTAAGAATTTTTGATAACTTCACGCGTAACCCCCTTTAATCTATATCTTCGGCTTTTACTGGAGCATCAAAGTTAAATGACGGCATAAGCTCCAGCTTGAATCTGCTGAATTTTCTCTTTCTGTCAATAAGCGCCTTAGTTTCTTGGTCGTCGATTTCACCAGTTCTTATGTATCTGTCGAGCACATCGTATGTAAATCCTAGGTTGTCTTCATCGCTCTTACCAGATAGTCCGTCTTCAGGGACTTTGTATATGAGGTGATTAGGAAGTCCGAGTGCTTCTCCGATTTCTCTAACCTCGTGCACCGTAAGATGAGAAAGTGGGCTAAAGTCACCTGCTGCATCACCGTATCTGGTAGAGTATCCAACCCAGTCCTCAGATAGATTACATGTATTTGCAACTCTGCCGTTCATGCTCTGCGAAACTGCGTAAGCCGTTGACATCCTTATCCTCGCAGGCAGATTGACCTTTGCCTGAGTCGAGATATTGGTCCCCATTGATTTTTCAATTTCTTCAGTTATCGTTTTAACCGTTTCACCTATATTTATTATACAGTAGTCAATTCCTAGATGTTTTACAAGGTCCATCGAAGCATCAATATCATGCTGCTCGCCCTGAGGCATAAGAACACCGTACACCTTTTCACGTCCCAACGCCAAAGCGCATAGTGCTGCAACAACAGAACTGTCCTTACCTCCGCTTATCGCAACGACTGCTGGACTTTCGTTTCCATTTATTGAAAACCAATCTTTGATCCATGCGACTATTTTGTTCTTAACCTCATCTCTATCGAATTGGAATTGGCTAAATTCAGTTGATTTCATTATTCCTCCCAAAGCTTCAAACATTTATGTTCAAAAGCTTATATTCAAAGATTTATGTTCGAAATGCTTTAATTATTTGGTTCTGAAGCTCAAAATGTTTAAATTACTTGATTTATAACGCTCAAATTGCTTGATTTCGAACATTTAAAATGCTACAAATACGCAAAATGCTATATGACCTCAATTTGGCATGGCTCCATTGCCTTGAGCGCATTGTCGTGGCTTTCTGGAGTAACACCTGCACAAAGCTTCCCCATGACCTTAATCGGAGTTTCGGGAAAAAATGCCTTTAGTATCATTGCGTTTGAAATTACGCAGATATCTGTGCATACCCCCGTAAGCACAATTTCTTCTGGTTCACCACCTGCAGCTTCTTCCACCCATTTACCTATGTCCGAATTTCCAAACGATTTTTTCAACAAAATATTTTTGCTGTCAGCAAATGTGCGTAGTTCAGGTATGATTTGCCAGCCGTCTGTTCCTTCGATGCAATGCTCTACAGGTAGATATCTACCCTCCTGAGATTTTAGATATTCAGCATCGTGAGTATCAAGAGTGAACAAAATCTCGTATCCTTCAGACTTTTTTTTCTCAATCTCTTTCTTTAAATCCTCTACAATTGACCTTCCTTCATCGTTTCCAAGCGGTCCCGTGATAAAGTCATTTTGCATATCTATAACTATGAACACCTTTTTTTTAGTCATTTTATCCACCTTATGAATTTGATATTTATGCATTGGTTTCCGCTTAATTATATCATTTTAGAAGTTTATTGTCTAATCTGTTTGTGCATATATTGCGATATTATAATATAGTGCTGCCAGCCTTTTTATTTGCATTGCTCACTCGTAAATTTTTTGTTAAAAATGGATTTAAAATTACTTTTGTGATATTATTATTCGTAGTAAAAGACATATATAATGCTTGATATTGTAATCGATGTCAAAGCAATGAAAGGTAGGAAACATGAAAAAGATACATACTGATAACGCACCAAAGGCGCTTGGTCCATATTCACAGGCTATAATTTCAGGGAATTTTGTTTTTACCTCTGGTCAAGGTGGGATTAATCCCGAGACTGGAAAACTTGCAGACGGTCTTGAGGCTCAAGCTGAGCAGCTTATGATGAATCTGAAAGCGATTCTTGAAGAGGCTGGCTCAAGCCTCGACAAAGTAGTTAAAACCACTTGCTTCCTCAAGGACATTAACGACTTTAAAGCATTCAACGAAATTTACGCAAAATATATAAAAGAAAAACCCGCAAGGAGCTGTATTGCTGCTGCCGATCTTCCAGGCGGATTTCTCGTTGAGGTCGAGGTCATCGCTGAGATTTAAATTCAATTTAGTTTAATATATTTTTACTTTCTGTCATATAATCCGATTTTTTACTGAGGGCGACCTAATCATCGCCCTCTAATTTTATTTTAAACACAAACTTCCCATCTCTATTCTCAACCTTGTATATGAGGCTATAATTTTCTAAGAGATTCTTAACGATGTATAGCCCTAGTCCACTGCTATTTTCTTTGTTTAGGTTGAAGTTAATATCAAAGAGCTTATCGATATCTATTTCCGCTATATCACAGTCATAGGTGTTTTCAATGCAAAGCCAATGCTCGTGAGCTACTTCCTTATTATTGCTATCGTTTGCATTGGCATTATCTGCATTGTCGCTAGCCTTCTTATTATCCCTATTACCATCGTGGCTATTACCAACGTAGATATCAGCATCACCGTTCGCCTCGACATTATCTGAGCTATCCGGATTTTCCGCATGAATATGTCGGATTCTTATATTAACATCTCCCTTGAAACCCGTGTATTTCACCGCATTGCCGACAAGGTTTGACAAAATAATCTTAAGCGCAGACCTGCCTATAAAGATTTTTTCATCATTTATAAAATTATTAATCTTAATATTTTTCTGATCTATGAGAAGCCCATATTTTTTCAGGACGTCTTGCAAGGTCTGTTTTATCTCAATAAGCTCCTCGTCATTTTTCATATGCTCAATCGAAGAGATATGCAAAATCTGCGAAATATTTTGTGTTAAGCCATCTACAATTTCAATGCAGTTTGTGATGTATGCGTCTCGGTCCTTGTACTTTCCAATGTTGAATTTCATGTTCTCAAGTATAATTTTGAGACTGGCAAGAGGCGTTTTTAGCTCATGAGATGCACCCCTGAAGAAGTTATATTTTAGCCTTTCAAGCTCCAAAATTTCCTTGTTTTTCAGCTCCAAGTCATCTATGGATTCAAGCAGCGTAGAGTACAACTGGTTAATCTGAGATTTCAATTCCCCCACTTCGTTTTTCGAATCGACGGTCAAATAAGCGGTCTTATCGAGGGTCATCATTTTATCCGTAGTTACCTTGATTTCATCTATATTTCTCTTTATCGCCCTCGCGTAAATTATAGAAACGATAATGGAAACAAATAACGAAATTAGCAGTGAATATGGCAGGATACCTAGGCTCAAATCCTTTGCATCCTTCTTCATATCTGCCGTTGAAACAAATTGAATATATATCACATCACCTGTATTTAGCTTGATTTTTCGCTCTTCAATTACAATAGAGTTGTTTTCGCTCTTTGGGTCAAAATCTATATTATCCTTGATATTTACTTCGTTATTCCCGCCACGACCTCTGATAAAGCCCTTAATTTCTCCAGTCTTTGAAAATACGTCAAGGTATTCCTCAATATATGATAAATCCTCTCCATTCATTTGTTCAGCTATCTCGTCAGCCTTTGAGTTTATTTCAGCCTTTCGGCTCTCCAAATAAGTCTTTGGGAAAATTAAAAACACAGACAAATGTATCAATAATATTATTACACTCAGAAGCGCAAAGGTCTGGAGAAACATCTTTGGCAATATCTTTAGATTCTTCATTTTCTCACCAACTTATAGCCTACATTCCTAATGGTTACTATGCAATCAAGCTCCAGCTTCTTTCTGAGCTCCTTGATATAGACATCTATAACACGGTCAAATGGTATATCGTCAGTTTCCTTCCATACGTTATCTATTATCTGAGACCTCGTGAGTGCCTGTCCCTCATTTTTCAATAGGAATCTTAATATCTCAAGCTCCTTTGCATTGACATCGACAAGATTGCCATTCACAGCTGCCGTGTAGCCCGTGAAATCAACCTCTGTATTATTATATTCAAACTTTTCGATTTGCCCAAAATATTTTTCTATCAGTGAATCTACCCTAACCTTCAAAAGCGGGAGCGAGAACGGCTTTTCGATGTAGCCGTCCGCCAAATGAGTGAACGCCTCTATTTTGTAGTCCTCATCGCTGAAGGCAGTCAATATTAATATCGGCAAATTGCTTTTCTTCCTAATCTCCTTGAGCACATCAAGGCCATTTATGAATGGTATCTGAATATCGAGTATTACCAAATTCACGGATTCACTGAAGCTGTCAAGTGCCTCACTGCCGTCACTAGCCTCTATTACGCTATATCCAAATTCGGACAAATATTCACATATGCCTTCCCTAATCATCTGGTCATCTTCAACAACAAGAATTTTCATCAGCTCTCCGCTCCCCATTACTTCAAAATTTAATTATATTATATATCAACTAAAAGGTCTTTTGGATTTTTCTTTAAAATACTAGATGATGATACCACTAATGACACCAAAAGTGCAAGCGACATGAACAGAACAACGTATATCATTGACTCAGGCAAAATATTAATGTCGAGGCTCGTCAATGTTTTGTTGAAGCCATCTACCTCAGCACCGCCGCCAAGCTGACCTGAGGCGGATTCACTTGCTATCTGCTTAGCAATATCCCCCGTAACCTTCTTCAAAATACTGTTTCCGAGCATTTTCCCAGCATAGCCTGCAACAAAATACGATGCTACAAAGGCAGGGACTGATATAAAGACGAGCTCCATCGCAAGCTGTGCAAATATCTTCGTTTTTGTTATACCAAGTGATAGCAGTACGGCAATTTCCTTCTTCCTTGCATTCATCCACAGGAATAAAAGTAGAGATACGATTACAGCCGCAAATACTAGTGAGCCAACTAGCAGCTTATTTGCTATTCCATATATTCCTGATATAGACTGCTGCAACGCTGGATAATTTGATGAGCTCTTAATCAGATTATACTGATTCCAGTCAATGTCAAGCTTCTCAAGACTATTTATCACATCATCTATATCCTTATCTCCCTTGACAAAGAACGTCGCATCCTGATAAACGGCTGTATCCTCAGTATTTCCGTAAACCTTTGCCGCAGTATCTAAATCAGTTACAAGAGTATTCTCATAAAGTTCCTGTGCAGCACTAACGCCACCGTTATTATGACCGTCGAAAAGACCCTTTATCTCGGTTTCCACGGTCTCGTCCGCACCCTTTTCGTTATCAGCATCATATAGGTTTGACTTAACATTTATCTTGTCACCTACTTTTAAATTATTCTTTTCTGCCAAATCCTTATGTAGCAAAACCTTGTTCTTATCACCATTTTTGAGGTGCTCACCCTCAACTAGCTTATATGCTCCAGATACAAACTTCGTTTCTTTCGAAGAATCATTTACACCAGTGAGCATAACTGTCCTTTTAAAGTTTTTCGCCCTCTCCGGAGATTGATTTGCAAGGGTTTCCTGAGTTTCAATTATATCTTTATCAACAAGGTCAGCGACACTGTTAATCCTCTTTACATAATCCGCTATATCCTTTGTTTCAGCAATTTTCTTTATGTCCTGTCCTCTGACATTTCCGCCACCCCTTGGCGTACCCTGATTCACCTGTCTGTTAATTTCCATTGAAAAGCTATTATTGATATTTCCAAAAGTTTCTTTTGAAGCTCTGTCCGTAGCATCCTTTATGGATAAGCTTATCAGACTGAGCGCAGACATGCACAAAATAATCAAAAATATTATCAAAGATTTAAGTGTTTTTCTCGTCACATATGCAAAAGCATTCTTTATCATAAAATCCCCCTATTTCTCTCTGCTTGAAACCTTCAAATTCTTACCGGCAAGCTCCAAAACAACGTCAGCCGCCGCTGCAACTTCCTTGCTATGGGTAACTACAATCACGCACTTGTTTCTCTCTTTAGCTAACTCCTTTAGCACATCAATAATTTCTGATGCCGTGGAAGCATCGAGATTTCCTGTAGGTTCATCCGCCAAAATAACTGGTGCTTCCGATACCAATGCCCTCGCTATAGCTACCCTCTGCTGCTGTCCTCCGGACAGCTTCATCACATTTCTCTTAATCTGACTTTTATCAAGACCTAACTTGAGCAAAATATCTATAGGCGCTTTGGGATTGACTAGTCTAATATTTTCGAGTGGCGACAGATAATCGATAAGATTGTAATTTTGAAATACTAAAGAAATATTATGTTTCCTGTGATTGCTGTACCCAGTTTTTTCTATGTCCTGATTCTCGAAAAGTATTTGACCCTTCTTAGGCTTATCAAGTCCTGCAAGCAGCGAAAGCAATGTTGACTTACCTGCCCCTGATTTTCCTATGATTGCATAGAACGTTCCGAGTTCAAATCCCTGATTGACTGATGCCAGAATCTTCTCTTTTGAATTTGAATAACCATAATTTACATTTTTAATTTCTAATATACTCATTCTTCTCTCCTAACTTCTGTGATTTAATTATCTTTTATCTCTAACTTATTTGTGACAAAAATCCTATCTCTAGCTTGTCTACGATAATCGTTCATATCTCCAACTTATCTACATAATAATTCCTATCTCTAACTTATTTGCGACAAAATATCCTTCGGCTTCTTAACAATAATCATTGCGGATGCAATAAGAACAGATATGAGGATTACTATTAGCAGCAATAGGTAGCTTTGCAAGAAATTAACTATATTCACCATAATATTTTTATTATCAATTATTGTTCTACTAAGCATCCCCACATCATCTGTACTTACCAAGCTACCAATTATGCTATTTTTCACAAGACCGCCAAATATTGCAGATACCACAGCTGCGGGTAAAGAAACCATTACAAGCTCTGTTATAAACTGTCCAACGATTGAAAGCTTACTAATTCCTATTGATAATAGAATCCCTATTTCGTAAACTCTTTCTCTGAGCCACAATATTAGTATTAGCGCCAAAACAGTGATTCCTCCCACCATGATTGACATGGTCATTATTCGAATGATGTGTTTAACGCTACTCAATGATTCTAAAACATCCTTAAATGCAGCATTATCTTTTACAATATTGTATGTGGAATCACCAGCTTCACCCGAATTGTTAGTAACTACCTCGTTCACCTTATTAAATAGTCTGTCGAGACTTGATGGACTATCCGCAAAGACTGATATTTTGTTTAAAATCTTATGTTCTCCCGGCATTCCCATTGATTTTTGTGCAGACTCATAATCTACGAAAACCATGTTCTCAGAAAAATCAGAAGATAATCCCGTGTATGTTTCTTGCTTTTTCCCAGAAAACATTCCGATTATTTTATACTTATATTCCTTTGTATCGGCACTTCCGCTGTCCGGCTTAAAAAACCTCAGGTCCACGCTGTCACCCAGCTTTAGGTTGTTTTTCTTAGCAAAATCCTCGTGCACAACTATGCTTTGTCTATCATTGCTGCTGATATTTTTTCCCTTAGTCATGGTGAAAACCCTGCTCGTGAACAGATTGTCCTTGCTAGCATCACTTGTCGCTCTTAATGCCAGCACATTCTTCATTTCATCTGACAAGTCTTCTCTCATGACCATGCCCTGAGCCTCAATTACTTTGCCATTTGCTAATTTTGACAGCCCATCATATTGATCAACTACCTTTTTAACTTCCCTTATTTTGTTTAAATCCTTAAACTGACTTGATTCAAAATATCCATTTGCATCTTTTTTCGTTATTGATAAGGATGAGTTGGAAGTTTTGTACAATGACTCTTCTAATGTACCGCTTGACTTCATGATGCTTAAACACGAATATAAGCACGAAAGCACAAATGTCAGAATTATAAAGATGATAACTGTCCTTTTCTTCTTCCTCGTTACATAGGCTAATGCATTCTTAATCAAATTCGATATTCTCCTTATGAATTTATCCCTTAACTACACTTACATTGACATCTTACATTCGATTTATGAAATTAATATGAAATGAAAAAAATTTTTTTAATCCTTTATCAAGTTCAAAAATGATTAATGGAAAGAACAGTCCCACGTAAATCGTGAGGTTTTACATCAAGAAAAAATCCCTTCCGATATGAAAGGGATTTCAACTAGATGTGCAATGAATTAAATAAATTTATTCTATGGCATGTTCAATGCTCATAAAATATAATCTACAAATAAGCGAGTATTAAGCCTCTACTGGATTAATATTCTCTTCATTTGCGATGTTCTTCAGACGTTCAGCAACCTTAGCTCTATCTGCGCGGTTTGTAAGTCTCTTACCATCTTCTCCTGCAAGAGTCAATCCGAAGAATGCCATGATTATAACTGTGATTGGCATAACAATATTGAATATTGCATATGGACCATAGTCTCTAACTCCAACGCCTAGTGTAGTCATAATGAATACTCCGCAAGTATTCCAAGGAATAAGTGCTGATGTAACTGTACCTGCTCCCTCAAGTGCATTTGACAATGTCTTAGGGTGAAGACCAGCCTTCTTATATGTTTCAGCATACATTCTTCCAGGAACTACGATAGAAATGTACTGCTCTGGCATTGTAGCATTACTTGCTAGGCAAGTGAGCTCAGTCAAAATAACTAGTGCTGGACCACTCTTAACGAGTTTCAAAAGCTTATCTACTAATACTTCAAGCTGGTGAGTTGCTTCCATGATTCCACCGAACATCATCGCAAGTATAGTAAGCGAGATAGATGACATCATATTCATAAGACCACCTGTGGTCAACAAATTGTCAAGAGACTCAACGCCCGTTTCACTCGTGAATCCGTTCATTCCACATGCGAGGAAATCTCCCAAAGTAGCTTCACCTTGGAATATCAAGCCTAGTACAAGACCTGCTATAATTCCAAGCGTTATTCCAGGTATAGCTGGAATTTTAAGTGCTACTGCAACTATTACTATAACTGGTGGCAAGAGCAAAATAGGATTGATTGTGAATAGGCTCTTAAGACCATTACTCATTATATCAATCTGAGATACATCTCCTGCTCCTCCAGTTGAATATGTCGCACCCAGAACCCCAAAGAAAATAAGTGTAATTGCATAAGCTATAGCTGTAGGTAGTGCCATGAACTTAACATGCGTAAATACGTCGGTTCCTGCCATAGCAGGTGCTAGGTTAGTTGTATCTGATAGTGGAGACATCTTGTCACCAAAGTATGCACCAGAAATTGCTGCACCAGCTGCAACTGGAGCTGGAATGCCGATACCCTGTGCTATACCGATGAGCGCCAAGCCCATGGTTCCCATGGTTCCCCAAGAAGTACCAGTAGCAAGTGAAGTGATAGAACAAATCAAGACTGCTGCGATTAGGAATATTCCCGGTGACAAAATTTTCAATCCGTAATAAATCATAGTAGGTACTACTCCACCTACTAGCCATACTCCGATAAGAATACCTATAATTGCCAAAATCATAATAGACTGCAAAGCTCTGTAGATACCATCCTTCATGGAAGTCTCAATAGTCTCCCAGTCGTATCCCAAAAGCAATGCCATAATAGCAGCTCCGACAACACCTACGAACATAGGCATATGAGGGTCAACTTCAAAAACAATAATGCCGACAGCCATAATGACTATGAGTACTAAGAATGTCAGCAATGCCTCCCAGACCTTAGGAAGTCTAGGGGTTTTCTTAGTTTTAGTTTCCATAACCTTCCTCCTAAAAGTATAGTTAATAAAAATAATAAATTTCTCAGTATTTGCACATCTGAAATACTTATCTATCATTATAAACGTTTTTGCATACATAATCAAGTGCATAAATTAAAAAAACTTTGCATAAAACAAAGTTTTTTTATCTGTACATCTTTATTTAATTCTGATCATAGATTTATCAATGTCTTTGATTTCTTTTGCACCGCACATGCTCATAACGTCCTTTAACTCGGATTCAAGTCTGGCTACCATTTTAATCGCAGCTTGTTCGCCACCCTGATAAATCGCATTTACAAATGGTCTTGCCATAAGTACAGCATCAGCTCCTATAGCAAGTGCCTTAAAGATATCAAGCCCATCTCTTATACCACCATCGACCATAACCTTGCAGCTTCCGTTTACTGCTTCTACTATTTCTGGTAAAACCTCCGCTGTTGAGAGGCACTGATCAAGAACCCTACCACCGTGATTGCTCACAACTATAGCACTAGCTCCTGCGGATACTGCTTTTTCTGCTGACTTAGGCGTCATTATTCCCTTAATTATAAACGGTCTTTCCCCAAGCGAAGCAATTTCTTTGAGGTCGTCAACTGTTTTGTGACCTGCTGGTGGAATTCTGCCCTTAAGGAATGGAAGTCCCGCCGCATCAATGTCCATCGCGAATGCCTTTGCGCTTGAATTCTTGATCAATTTAAATTTGTTTTTTAAGGTGTCAATATCCCAAGGCTTTACCGTAGGAATTCCTCTCCCCTCATACGCTTTAATGGCTTCGCATGCCGAACGCATCACATCTTCATCGGTTCCGTCGCCCGTCATAGCAATAATCCCTGCCTCACGGCAAGCTTTTATGAGTTTCAGATTATATTCTTCATCGTTGTATTTATCCCCATAATGCAAATTAACTGCCCCAACGGGGCCTGCAATTAGAGGTAGCTGTAGATGATATCCAAATAACTCTATTCCAGACACGGGTTCCGCAATATCGGATATGACATCCATATTCACCCTGATGTCTTTCCATTTTTCGTAATTTCTGATAGCGACATCACCTATGCCTTTTGCACCTGGCCCAGGTATTGTATTCCCGCAAGCCCGACCATCGCAAATAGAGCACATATAACAAAAGCCTTCTTTCATTCTGTAGCCTTTCTGTCACATTTTTATCATGTTCCCGTCAAATTTTCCTCATGTTTTCGTCACATTTCCGTAAAAATTTCGTCAAATTCCGTCAAATTTATAAAATATCGAAAACTCGACTGATAATTTAAGTTAGTTTATAGTTTATTCATTAAAATATTCATTCATACATTATTAATTATTTTATAATTCAATTATACGCAATGTGCAAAGTTACTTCATGAAGCTTCTGAAATATTCTGCCATATCAGCAAGCGGCTCGAAGCCCTGCTTTCTCAACGCTCCTGTAAGAGCCTTTAATGTCTGAAGCATAAGCTCGTCATACGCGTTTTCTCCCATATGTCCGATTCTTATCAACTTGCCCTTAAATTCAAGCAATGAATCGCTGAGCATAATTCCATAATCATCTACCATATCCTTAAGCAGAAGCTCTGGATTAACATTTTCAGGTACCACAAAGGCCGTTACAGTATTTGCCCATCCCGATTCAAGATAAAGCTCGAGTCCTCCTCTTGTGAGAGCGCCTCTGCATGCCATTGCGACTTCTCTATGTCTTGTAAGAATCCCACCGTCAGCTATAACATTTTCAATCGCAATCCTTAAGCCGTTGATATCACTTATAGGCATAGTATATGGGAATTCTTTTTTTACAAAATAGTCTTTCATTAAAAGCAGGTTCGCATAGTACGAGGCAATAGGAGTTTTTCTGTTTTCAATAGACTCCCAAGCCTTGTCGCTTACCCAAACCATTGTAAGTCCTGGAGGCGCTGACAGAGCTTTCTGAGATCCACCTAGAAGTATGTCTATTTTGCTGCTATCAAAACTTAGAGATTCTCCGAATAACCCAGCCACCGAATCAACAACGCTAAGTATTCCGTATTCGCTCAACAGGTTGCATATTTCACGCACGTCGTTTAAAACTCCCGTAGGTGTATCGACATGAACAAGCGATGCGTATTTAAATTCATGATCTTTTTCGAGGAAATCCCTGAGTGCATTCACATCTATAGGCTTTTTGTAATCGCTACTGAATGTAACTGGTTCTCCACCATATAGCTCTGCAAAATAGTCGAATCCTCTACCAAATATTCCATTTTCTATAATCAGAACCCTATCGCCTTTTTCTGTGAGTGCCGCAGCTGCCGCTTCCAGACCCAGCATACCCTCTCCTCCAAGAATAAGAGCCTGTCCTGTAGTGCAGCTTGCCAAATCCTCGAGCATACCGCACGTTTCCTTGTACATTTCAAAAAAATCCATGTCTAAATCAGGATTCGTAAACGGTAAAGCCCTTGCAGCCATCACATTTTCTCGCACCATAGTTGGACCTGCAGTCATAATTTTTTTCATTTCTTTATCGCCTCCTCAAAACTGAAGTTATACTCTTATTTACATTCTATCCTCATTTACATAGTGGGTCAATATTAATTTGGGACAATCAAAATTCGGAAGCAATCGCAATCGCAGCCCCACGTAAAACGTGGGGTTTTACATATACAAAAAAGGATAAGCGTATTCGCCTATCCTTAATGATATTTGAGATTTAATCTCTCTTATTCCTTCTTTTTATAGTAATAACTCCTATCGATGAAATCCCAATCAATATAAGCATCTCTGCAAATAAATATTGATTTGTATCTCCTGTTTTTGTCTTTCCTACACTTTGCTTTGATTTATTGCTCTGCTCTGTTTTTACATCTTTTTTATCAGAAGAATCATCAGTTCCATTGGAATCAAGTTTTTCATCAACTTTTTCATATATTGCTGTAAAAGTATGATTTCCCTCGATCTTATATTTCTGACGTGGATAGTACTTCGAGCCTTTCCAATACAAGAATTTGTAACCCTTCTTCTCAGGACCTTCTGGTATAGTTATAAATCCATCAAAATCTGCCTCTATTACAAGGTCTGCTTTCTGACCGTTCAACTCACCACCATTAAAATTAAATGTTACATTGTATTTGTTTGTGGTCCACTTTGCATAAACTGTTGTGTCTTTGCTGATTTTTTC
>UMIY01051687.1_pt1 | contig 72732 bp, 60 predicted proteins | sample 1965921 | NCBI WGS metagenome assembly UMIY01 (sample SAMEA4836134, study PRJEB28245) | human gut metagenome | biome: gut microbiome; material: fecal sample | place: Denmark | collected 2008
TGGAGCGACAGGCCCTGCTGGCCCCGCAGGCGAAAACGGCGAGGACGGCAAAGACGGAGCCGACGGGCAGACGCCCTACATAGGCGAAAACGGCAACTGGTGGATAGGCGACAAGGATACCGGCGTTAAAGCCGAAGGACAGGACGGCGCCGACGGAGCGACAGGCCCTGCTGGCCCCGCAGGCGAAAACGGTGAGGACGGCAAAGACGGCAAGGGTATAGCCGATATAGAGATAAGCTATACTATCGATAACGAAGGTAAAGAGTGCATCGTATTTGTAATAACTTATACCGACAAAACTACCGAAACCATTACCGTACCCGTACCCAAGCGTGTATCAGATTTTTATCTTGAACAAGAACGTTTTGCCATGTGCGAAGAGGGCGAAGAACCCGAGCTTACAATATGGGTGAATTACGACGACGGGACGAGCGAAAGTATCGCGGTAACCGAAGATATGTTCAGCCTTGAGTTTGACACGATAGACTTCCAGACGGCGGGAGATTATTATATCAGAATTACTTATCAGGGGATGATGCGTGATTTTTCGGTTAATATTTACGACCCGAACGACACGACTGTTACAAATATCTCGATTAATAGTTCGGGAATGATATGGCTGGTCGACGGAGAAGGCAACCTTGTACCCAATTATACGGGACTTTCGCTTGTTGTTAACAGGGTTAACGGAACAAATGACAGTATACCCCTTGAAACGAGCGGGGCAGAGTTTGTTTTGCCAGAAGGTTTTACGGTAGGAAAGGAAGCTGAAGTTCGAGTATCGTACGAGGGCTTTGAAACGGGCTTTTATGTGTTCCCCGTAAATGAAAGTGAATTTAATAGCGACAATTACACTCTCAATAACGCATTCATTACATCATATAGCGGAGATGGCGCATGGAATATTTCCTGTCCTCTCAACGGAGAGCCGTTCGGCGATGAATACTACCTCACAATGACTTTGTATTCAGATAGTTCCTATGGAGATATACCGTATTATATGCCTCTTACCTCGGATATGCTTCTGAATGTAGATGGGGATACTCCTTTCGACAACAGTTCAGAGGGTGAACACAGATATTATATAGATTCCGAAAGTACTTTTGGTTTTAAAACGCGTGACCATATCGGTGAAATTTCCATAAACGTTTACGACCCGTCAAATCTTAAAATCGGCTCTATAAGCATTTATGGCAATTATGATATATTGGCTGGCAGTGTATCTGAACTTGAGTTTGAGGTACAGTATGTTTCGAACGGTAATTTCGTATATAGCGAAACAATTTCTGCTTCCGATGTCGTTATCAACGGCGATTACAGCCTCACCGAAATCGGCGAATACGATATTGAAGTTGAATACAACGGCTTTACGACAAGAGTTAATTTCACGGTTTATGACCCCAATATCTGTAACATAAGAAATATATACTTAAACGAAAGTATTGTACAGGAAATCTTAGTCGGCAGCGATATCGAGGAATATTTAACCGAAAATGTTATCGGCAAAGAGCTGTGGGTGCATTATTACGAGCCTGTAGATGGTATGGGGGAAGACCGTATTACGATAACCCGCGATATGATTGACGTAAGCGGAGTCGATATTTCCGCACCGGGCAGCGGAGAAATTGTTATTTCCTACGCTCTTCCCGGTCAGCAGGCAAAGACGTATACGTTTAATATAACCGTCAATATAGATATGTCGACTGCCGAGCTGTTGGCAAGTTATAAGCTGGACGACCAGTCGCTTGTTTTTATCGTTAACACATTGGGAATAACGAATATCGATTGTTACGATAACGGTTATAGCTATGTTACGCAAGGCGAACAGCAGGTGATTGCCGCTTATACAATAGATGGCAATATCATAAAGGTTGATATGCCTTATATGGGTATTACAGTTCTTCAGATAAATGAGGATACCAAAATGCTGGAGTTCTATGACCCTCAGCTTGAAATTACTCCCGAAAATACATATATTTATTCTGAAAGCGGTCAAATGATGCTGTTTACCATAAGCGGAAACACCGTGCTTATTAATATGGCAACAGGCGAACCGATTGAAGAAAATCTTATGCCTGTAGCAGTATTTGAGATTGACGAAAGTTTTGACGGGGTGCATTTAACAGTTGCCGGCGGCACGTATGAGCTTACTCCGGGCACAGATGGCTCTTTTGGCACTGCTGTAATATTGAACGGGTAATTGATTGTACGACTTTCAGATAGAATGCGGGCGGCATATTGTCGCCCGCATTTTTTAATAGTCAATGGGCTCAAAAATTATATAATTCGGGTTGACAATACAGCCCTTTTTTGATAATATCTAAAAGAACAATAAATAAATTTTGCCGCCGGGTAAATTGAGCGTTGGCTTCCGTATCGTTAGGCCTTTTGCAGATACGGAGTTGCCTGCGCTTTATTTTTTTGCGGTTTAACGGAGATTTTATGAATGGTGCACTGCGCGACAAAACTGTTTTAAAGGAATATTTCAGGTACGTGCCTTTCAGCGTGCTTGCTATGATTGCTATGTCGTGCTATATTCTGGCAGACACATATTTTATATCGCAGGGCCTTGGCACATACGGGCTTTCGGCGCTCAACCTCGCCATACCCATCTATTACTTCATTCACGGAACGGGGCTGATGCTCGGAATGGGCGGCGCAACCAGATATTCCGTTTTAAGAAGCAAGGGGGAAGAAGATAAGGCAAACGCCGTATTTACCAATACCTTATACCTTGCCGCGGCATTTTCTGTAATTTTCGTGCTTATCGGCGTGTTCCTTTCGGGTAATATTGCATGTCTTCTCGGTGCGGACCAATATACGTACGAAATGACGGAGATATATTTAAGGGTACTTCTGCTGTTTTCGCCCGCGTTCACGCTCAATAACGTGCTGGTGTGCTTCGTGCGCAACGACGGGGCGCCGCGCCTTGCAATGGCTTCTACCGTGACGGGCAGTCTTTCGAACATTCTTCTGGACTGGGTATTTATATTCCCCTGCAAAATGGGAATGTTCGGCGCAGTTTTTGCCACGGGGCTTGCTCCCGTAATAGGCGTCTGCGTGTCCTGCATACACCTTGTGCGCAGAAAGAATAATTTCAAGTTTGTAAAAGCTAAGCCGAACGCGCGCACTATGGGCGTCCACTTTGCCCTCGGCTTTCCTTCGCTCGTCGAGCAGTTGTCTTCGGCTATTGTAATTCTGGTGTTCAACTTTATTATACTTGATATAAGCGGCAACACGGGCGTTGCGGCTTACGGCGTGGTTGCAAACATATCGCTGGTGGTTGCCTCTGTGTTCACGGGCATAGCGCAGGGCGTTCAGCCGCTTGTAAGCCGCGCCCACGGCGAGGGTGAAAGGGGGCAGGAAAAATCTTACCTTTTATATGCGCTCATAACGGCGCTTATATTCTCGGTCATAGTTTATGCCGTTATATTTTTCTTTGCAGGCCAGATTGCCGACGTTTTCAACAGGGACAAAGACGCTTTGCTCGCCGAACTCGCCGCCGAGGGTATGCGCCTGTATTTTACGGCAATACCTTTCGTGGGATTCAACGTAATAACCTGCACGTTCTTCACCTCGTCAGAAAAGCCGCTACCCGCGCACATAGTGTCGCTTCTGCGGGGGCTGGTGGTTATAATACCTGCCGCGTTTGCGCTTTCGGCGGTTTGGGGGCTTACGGGCGTGTGGCTTTCCTACCCAGTGACAGAGGGAATAGTGGCGGCCGTTGCCGCGGTAATTCTTTACCTTATTTCAAGGCGCGCTCCTTCGGATTCAGTCAAAAAACACGGGCTGCACGGCGGTGCATAAAAAATTTTAAATTTTTTGTGTCCTGTCGTTTACAATAAAAATAGCATATAGTATAATACTCGCGCTCATATTCATTGCGTTTATGGCAATTGCCGTGGTCATCATAAAAATAGTATCCAAAAAGAATCTTATAGCGGCCTCGGAAAGGCAGGAGGCAATCGCCCGCCTTACGGGTATAGCCGAAGAGTACTACACCGGCAGAGATATAATAAAGGCTTTCAACCACGAGGAAGAGAGTGTAAAAAAGGTTTATAAGGCCGTTGACGAAGTGCGCATTTCAACGCGAGACGCCGACGTCATTCTGTATATGGCCAACGGCAACATAACCGAACAGGGCACGCACGAACAGCTTCTTAAAAAGGGCGGCGCGTATGCCGCGCTTTACAACAGCCAGTTTGCATAAATATTTAATTGCGGCGCGCGCGGCCTGACGGCCGTGCGCGCCGTACTTTTATGAAAGACAATTTGCACCAATTTTTGCAAAATGTTCATAAAACCGTAACGCAAAGTCAATAAATTGCAGGTAAAATTCGGATAATAAAGCAAGCGTAATAAACGGCTTGCATTAAAGGAGAACTATTATGAAAACGGCGAAAAAAGTGGCGATAGCTTTGCTTTGCGCGGCCACGATTGCAGTTGTTCCTGCCTTTGCCGCGTGCTCTTCGCAGACGTATGTTACCGGCATCACAAAATCGGGGACAGACGGTGTCTATACCGTATATTATTCAGACGGTTCTACAAGCACGTTCACCGTGCCGAACAGCTCCGACGGAGTAACGGCGGAAGATTTGTACAACGAATACCTCGAACAGACGGGCGACAATATATCATATGCTGAATTTCTTGAAAAATATATGACGGTGAGCGCGCCCGATACTTCTTCGACCGTGGCTTACTGCCTGCAATCGACTTTGAAAATCTATGCAGAATTTGTCAAGCCGCAGTATAACGACTTCAATATGTTTGTCGGCTACGATTCATCGGTATACACGGGTGCTGCCGTCATTTACGACATCGACAAGATAGAGGACGGGTATACTTATCTTATAACCAACTATCACGTCGTATATCTCGCCGAGGCAAATACCGAACGCAACGGAGGCTCGAACATAGCCCGCGCCATTTACGGCTATCTTTACGGCAGCGACGGTTCGCCCACCGCAAGCGGCAGGGGCAGCGACGGATACACTTCTTACGATTACGGCGACTACGGCATAAAGTTGGAGTATGTTGGCGGCTCGGTAGAGAGCGACATAGCCGTTCTCAAAGTACCCACCGAAGATATTAAGGCGATAAACAAGAATATACAGGCGGTTGACATAGCCGACGATTATCACGTTGGCGAGACGGCGATAGCCATAGGAAACCCCGAAGGCAACGGACTGAGCGTAACTCAGGGCGTTATCAGCACGGAAAACGAGCAGATAACTCTGAGCATAGACGGCATTGAGCGCGCCTACCGTTCGCTGAGGATAGATACCCCGATTTACAGCGGCAATTCGGGCGGCGGCCTGTTCAATTCCGAAGGTAAGCTCATCGGCATAACAAATGCGGGCAATACCGACGACCAGAACATCAACTATGCCGTACCCATCGAAATTGTGACAGGCACGGCGGACAACATCATTCACTATGCAAACGACGGCGACGATTCCACGACCGACGCTTATTCAATCACATTCGGCATAAACGTGACGTCCAGCGGAGCAAAGTATGTTTACGACAGTTCGACGGGTTACGGCGAGATTACTGAAAACGTAAACGTCTATTCGGTCAACGCCGACACGATAGCCGACGCCATCGGCTTGAAGCAGGGCGACGTGATAAAATCGCTTGTGGTAAACGGCACGGAAAAGGCTATAACGCGCACGTTCAACCTTTCAGACATAGCGCTTACTCTGCGTGCGGGCGATTCTGTTTCCTTCGTGGTAGAGCGCGACGGCGAAACGGTTACAACGTCTTCGCATACGCTTGTACAGTCAGACTTCCATCAGATTTAAATATATCGGTTCGCAAGTTCCGTCGGCTTGGATTGTTCCGTTGGAGCGGGAACCGCGGGTATTGAAAGCGGGCGCGGCATTATTGCCGCGCCCGCAACGCTTTTTATGTGGTATAGTTGCCGCAAATCATTTCAGCTCTATCGTAAATTCCTGCAAAACTTCGCGGTTGCTGTTTGTAAACTTCACGTTCATATTGCCGCCTGTGCACTCTATCGCCGTGCCTGTAAATTCAAATGGGTTTACGCCCTCGCCGCTCGTGCGGCGGTTGCTCCTTATCGAGCCGCGTATAACGGGATAGCTCGTCCTCGTCTCCGTTCCCGCCTCGGCATAATCCAGCACGTGCGAATGTCCGCTTATGCACACGTCGAATCTGCCGTCGGTTGCCGCCGTAAGTTCTTCCGTCCATTCTGGGAATCTTTCGTAGTCCGAAAGGGGGAACGCCATATGAGCGAGCAGTATGCTGTAATCGCAGTCTCCGCCGAAATAGGTCTGCGCGTTGAGCCATTCCGTCTGTTCGCGCCTCAGCTCTTCAAAATTTGCCGCGGGAGTAATCAGAAGATTTTCGTCTGACATATCGCAGTTCGTATCCAGCACCATAAAGAAGGCGCCGCCGAGCGTAGTGGTGTAGTATAAATTTCCGTCTTTGCCCGGAAGGTAGTAGGGCAAATCGGCGGCATATCTGCCGTTGCACTCGTGGTTGCCGCGAACATAAATTACGGGGCGCTCGCCGCCCGTTATGCGGCTTGCAAGTTTGTAAATCAGCGAAATCTGCCACAGTGACGAAACGTCGTTTATGTTGTCTCCGTTTAGTATAAGTATATCGAGGTCGTCTCCGAAGTATCTGCCGGCGTTTGCGGCGCCGCTTAAAACTTCGTGATTGTCGCTTATGTTGTAAATCTGCAACCCGTCAGACGAGTCTGCGGGGCGGAACGAATAGGTTTTTTGCCGCTCTTTTCCGCTGACAGAGAGGTATGCCGCCTCTGAATATACGGGTGTGGAACTCAGAGTATAGCTCTTTGCATTGTCGAGCTCGCTCATAGGCACGCTTACCTTATGAAGGGTGGAAACGCGGTTTTCGCCGTTCGACATATCGTAGTAGGTTTTGCCGTTCACCGTAACGCTGCCCGTCGATTTTACGGAGGTTGACCAGGCAATCTGATATTCGTCCTCGACGGCAAACACCATGCCGTCGGAAGTGTAGTAAAAGAAGTTCAGTTTCAAAATGCCGAACACGCTCACAAAGAAAATCACAATGCTCAGCACAGCCACCGAAATTCTTTTGCCGACCTTTTTCAGTTTTGGGTAGGCAAGCACCATAAACAGGAACGCGCCGACTATTCCCAGAACTATAAATACGGGTATGCCCGTTATCAAAAGAAAGGTGAGTTTGGAAAGAACGTATGCCGCAAACAGAAAGTGACCCACGGCCATTATTACAGAAGCGGCAATTATGGCAACCGAAAGGCGGCTGTTTTCAAAAATGAATATGTTGATTATGGCAAATATGAGGGGAAGAAGGGCGATTGCCGAAAGTATGAACGGCATCGCCTCGAAAGTGTAATACATATTCATAAAGATGAATATGCCCGTTATGAAGAATTCCGCCGCGTAGCCGAAAGCGAGAACGGCGGAGACTATATACAGTTTTTTGTCTTTCGTCATAAACTTCACCGAAAAAACTTATTCGTCGATGTGATTAAACGCCATCTCCGAAAAAATATTCTGCACGCCGTATGGCCTCAGAGTGCTTTTGCGCGGAGGGTATATATTTTTTCTGTAATTACAAAACGAGCGGGCACTCAAAGTACCCGCTCGTTTTTGGAGCTGTTAGCGGGATTTGAACCCGCGACCTCGTCCTTACCAAGGACGTGCTCTACCTGCTGAGCCATAACAGCATAAACATAAAATCGTGCAACCTGCCGCCGCAAGCGATTACTTTGATATTATATGTTAAACAATAGTCGTTGTCAATCAAAAACGCGCTTGTAAAAGCTAAAAAAACAATTTTTTATTGCAAAGTTTTGTAGCCGCGCCTGCATTTGAGGGGAGGAGCAAAAAACCGCACGACGCCGTGCAATATGCGTCCGTTTTGCGGCCTTCGGCGGCGCGGGGTAAATGTACTCGCGCCGCCGAAGGTTTTATAGTTTTCAGCTGTTTTTATAATCTTCGATAAACTTTTTAAGGCATTTGCAGGGCTTGCCGCTCGCGTCGTAGCCCGTGTCGCCGCAAATTTTGCAGCTGTAACGGGGCGTGAAGTCGGCCTTGTCTATACCAAGCTCGTTAAGCCTTTCGTCGGCTCTATTCTCTGCATCTTTCAGCTCGCGTTCAATGCCTTCCTGCGTGCCGTCGGCGCGGCTTTCGGCAAACGCCAGCTTTATGTTCAGCGAATTTATAAGTTTGTGCAGGTCTGAATAGGTCTTGTCGGCCATTGCGTTTTCAAGCGCCTGTTCCGCCCTGCTTTCGGCAATCTGCCTCAGTTGGGCGTAGTGGTTTTCTATCACAGACCTGTCCACCGTGCGCTCGCCCCTGGGGGTGGAGGCCTTGACGGCGCTCTGTATTTTGTCGGGTGTGAACACGCCATCTGACTTCCACGCGGAGAGCACGCCGTTCATATAGGCGAGGGGGTTGTTCTTGCCTGCCGAAAGTTCGGCGGCCTTTAAAATCATCTCGTCTGAAAATTCCCACTGTCTCCAACGCGCCAAAAACTCCTTGTCGGGCGCGATAATGCGGCGCGTCAGCCCGCACATAGACAGAACTTTTTTCAAAAATTCCTCTTCGGCATTGCTCATCTCTATGTACGAATTCACCGCCTTGCCGCTTATAATGCCCTGACTGTAAAGCTCCTTCACAAAGTCGTCCATACTCTCGAACGACTTCCTGCCGTGAGTGAAGCAGTATGAGGCAAGCGTGCGCAAGGTGTCCGCCTCATAGCCCATATCGCACCATTTGCCCGTGTAATTTTCAATGTAGGGCGCGGCGCTCTGCACGTATACCCCAAGGCACTTTGCTATGTCGAGGGTGGCGGCGTGCAGCGAGTTTTTGTTCTTGCAGTAGTATTCTATCTCTTTTACGTCGAATTTTTTGTTTCTGTACAGTTCTTCCAGCGCCTCGTCTATGCGCTCTGTTGTTTTGGCCCTGAAAAAAGTGGCGGCGCAGATTATCGCGTCGTCAGAAAAGCCAAGCCCGTTCGTCCATTTTTTATACAGCTTGTCGTCCTCTATTCCAGGCCTGCGCGAAATTTTTGCCGCGGCAAAAATCTTTAAGAGGGCGGGAGTAGAGAAGGTGTACTGCGCCAGTTTTTCGTCCACCTTTTTGGCGGTGACGGCGCCCTCGGCGGCAAAGCTCTTGGCAACCTTTTTTATGTACTGCACGCGTATGTCGTCGCCCTTCATATTGACGCAGTAGTTTACTATCATCAGAAGGGCGCTCTGTTCAAAGCCGTACTCCTCCATAAGGTAGAAGTATTCGCGGTACTCGTTCGGCGAAATCATTCTGCCCTTTATTATTGCCTGTACGCCGCGCGCAAAGTCGGCGTATTTTTCGGGTTTATACTTTTTGGGCGCGCCGCTTATGTTTTCCGTCTCTTCATACGTGACCTCAAACGGCTCGCGCGAGGTAATTTTAACCAGCTCGAACTCGTCGAGGTATTCAAAACAGCTCACCGCCTGTTCCTCGGTGATGCCCAGGCTCTTTGCAAGGTCGTCAACCGTAAACGAGCCCGAAACTCCGCACAGGTACAGACCATATATATATACCTTTACGGCAAGCGGGTCCAGAACGGGCATATACTTGGTTATGAACTTGTTTTCTATGCCCGTAAAAGACTTTGCTTTCAGTTCGGGCGACAGGGAGATGAAAGCCATATTGCAAAACTCCGTCTTATCGCTTGATTTATTTGCTCGAAAGGAATATAATTAAAGCATATCCGCCATAGCGGAACCTGATTACGATTATAACGCAAACTGCGTAAAAATGCAACCGTTTGCGCGCGGCGTTGGCGCCGTGCGGCGGCGCACTTTTTGAGGGACAGTTTCTGTATGAAGATTGTGCATACCTCTGACTGGCACATCGGCAAAAAGCTGATGGGCAGGGACAGGGGAGAAGAGTTCAAAGCCGTGCTCGGCGAAATAGGCGACATCTGCCGCAGAGAGGAGGCCGACCTCCTCTTAGTTGCGGGCGACGTGTTCGACACCTATACGCCCTCTGCCGAGGCGGAGGAAATTTTTTATTCTTCGGTAAAGAACATTGCCTCGACGTGCGCGGTGCTGATAATCAGCGGAAACCACGACGATTACGTGCGCCTTACTGCGGCCCAGGCGCTTTCGGAAGAGCTGAACATTTACACCGTAGGCAACAACTTAAAAGCGCTCGACTGCGCAAAGCGCGGAAGATGCTGGCCCGTGCTTTCGGGCGGGGGCTATGCCGTGTTTGAAAATGCGGCAGGCGAAAGGGTGTATATAAATACCTTGCCCTACCCCAACGAAGCGCGCTTCAAAGAGGGTAAATCAGACGAAAGTTTTGCCGACAAGATGAAGAGGTGGATAGATTACGGCGAGCGCGGCAAGGCGGAAAAGATGCCATCGGTATTTCTTTCGCACATTTTTGCCGCAGGCGGCAAGGCGGGCGACAGCGAGCGCGAAATCGATTTGGGCGGCGCACGCGCCGTAGGGCTTAACCTGTTCCCCAAGTGCGATTACAGCGCGCTCGGACACCTGCACAGAAGGCAGAAGCTTGGCGAAAACATATATTACAGCGGCGCGATAATGCGCTTTACTTTCGACGAAGCGGGTCAGGAAAAGAGCGTGAGCGTATTCGACATAGATGGTAGCGGCGTTCACGATTTAAAGATTGTGCCGCTCACCTCCTGCAAAAAGCTGGTGAGGTTGCAGGCCAACTCCGCCGCCGACGGCGTGGCTCTTTTGGAGGCGAACAAAGAGGCGCTTGCCGAACTTACGCTCAACCTTTCATCTCCGCTCTCGCCCACCGAAATCAGCGGGCTGCGCTCGTGCGAAAACTTATATTCGCTAAAAATGTCGGTGGAATCTGAACTCGGCGCGGGCTACGCCGCCGAAAATGCGGGCAAAAGTTCTTCGCAGCTATTTTCCGAATACTACAATTCGCGCTTCGGCACCGAAGTTCCCGCCGACCTTCTGGCGCTCTTTCTTTCGCTTACGGAGGAAGAATGAAACCTGTAAAACTTGAATTCTGCGGACTCAACAGCTTTTCTGAAAGAGCTTCGATAGACTTTGAACCGCTTCTGCAAAGCGGAATATTCGGAATATTCGGCGAGACGGGCAGCGGAAAGAGCACCATACTCGACGCAATCAACTTTGCGCTGTACGGCGACATAGAGCGCAATCCAGACAAAATAGATAAAATCAACTACAAGTGCGACGAACTTGACGTAAAGTTCACGTTCGACATATTTTCAGACGGCGCGCGCAGGACGTACCTCGTCGAGCGCAACATAAAGCGCAAAAGCGGCACGCACAAGGCGTTTTTATACGAGCTGAAAGAGGGCGGCAGGTCGGCCGCCATTGCCGACAACGTCAAATCGGTAGGCGATAAGATTACCGAAATAATAGGCATAAACAAAGAAGATTTCCGCAAGTGTATCGCCCTTCCTCAGGGCGAATTCGCGCAGTTCGTCAACTCGGCTCCCGCCGAAAGGATAGAGCTGATAGAAAGGCTTTTCAACCTTCAAAAGTACGGTAAAACGCTCAAAGCCAAGCTCTCTGCAAGGGAGAGCGCCGCCGAGACGGCTTTTGCCACTGTATCGGGCAGCCTGAGCGTGTATGAAAACGACACCAAAGAAAAACTTGCCGAAGAGGAGGCGCAGAAGGCCGCCCTTTCTGCCGGGGTTGAAAGGCAGAAGGCGCTCGCCGCAAACGCGGCGGAGGAGTATGCCTCGCTCTCGTTGCTGTACGATAAAAAGGTAAAGTACCTTGCCGCGGCAGAAAAATTGCAGGAGCTTGAAAAGCGCAAGCCCGAATTCGACGAGCTGGGCAAAGTTCTGCCCTCGCTTTCCCACTGCGAAAACGCCGTTAAGAACGCCAACGAAAAGAGTGCGGCGGAAGGGGAGCTGATTGCGCTTGCCGCCGAGGCGAAAAAACTTTCGGAAGAGGGCAAAACATTTGAAGCGGCGCTTGCCGTCGCCGAAAAAGCGCTTGAAGACAGCCGCGCCGACGAGCAGATAGAGAGCCTGCAACGCGCCGAAAGCGCGATGGAGAGCGTTCTGCTCACTGTAAAAAGCTACCGCGCAAAGATACGCGAACTTGACGCCTGCCGCGAAGAATACAGAGCCGCGGTATCTGCCTGCACGGAAAAAGGCAGCGAGCTTGAACGGCTTACCGCCGAGGGCAAATCTGCGGAAGAAAAGCTCGCCGCAATGCCCGAACCGGATATAGACGAATACTTCCGCAAACAGCTTAAAGGCGGAATTTTGAAGGACGAATATGCCCGCACGCTCTGCTATCTCAAAGATTTGCAGGCCGAAATACGCACCTTCGGCGACAGTTCGCCGCTCTATGAGTTTATCGATAAAGAGCTGTCGCGCAAGGCGGACGAATACAAAGATTTGATACTCGCGCTCAAAGATGCAAAGCTCAACGTGGGCGACACGATAGAGCAGTTCCGCGAGCAGATGTCTGCGCGCAGAAAGGCCGAAACGCAGATGACTAAGATTGCGGGAGATATAAAGACCTGTTCTGCAAGGCTTGAAGCGCTTACGGCAAAGGTGGAAGAGGTAAAGGCGCGCGGCGCCGCTCTGGCGGCCGAGCGCGACGAAACTGCGTCCAGGCTGAAAGAGGTGTTCGGCGATACGCAGGATTACGACAGAAAACTTTCTGAGGCGCGCGCCGCAACCGAGGCCGCCAAGGCGAAGAAGAAAAAACTTTCTTCCGACTGCGAAATTGCAAGGGAGCGTCTTTCGCAGAACAGGGCGGCCGTCGCCGCCAACGCCGCAAAGACTGCGTCGGCAAAAAGCCTGTTTGAACGCGCGGACGGCGAACTTAAACAAAGTCTTGAAAAGGCAGGCGCAGGCGGCATTGAAGAGTGCCGCGCGCTCGTTGAAAAATACAGGGGCTACGAACAAGCCTATACGGCATATACTAATTTTACCGCAGATTACGCCGCCGCAAAGAGCGCGGCGGAGAGCTACCGCGCGGAGAAGGGTATAGACCTCGTCACCAGGGAGCAGGTTGAAGCGGCAAAACTTAAAAAGACCGAAACGGAAGCCGCTTTCAACGAGCTTTCAGGAAAGCTCGCCGTTGCAGGCAAGAGCGTGGATGACCTTAAAAAGAGGCTGAAAGAAAAGGCCGCGCTCGAAGAAAAAGTTGCCTCGGTAAGGCGTGAGCGCGACCTGATTGCAAAGCTCAAAAGCCTAATCCGCGACAACAAGTTTATGGAATATATTGCGGGCGAACACCTCGTCAACATTTCCCGCGCGGCGTCGCGCACTTTGATTGACCTTACCGACGGCAGGTATTATCTTTCGTATACAGACAATAATTTCTGCGTGGGCGACAACTATAACGGGGGAGAGCTCAGGAAGGTAAAAACGCTTTCAGGCGGTGAAACATTCCTCGTTTCGCTCTCGCTCGCACTTGCGCTCAGCGCGGCAATATGCAACAGGTCTTTAAAATCGATAGAATTTTTCTTCCTCGACGAAGGCTTCGGCACGCTTGACGGCGACCTGATAGATACCGTTCTCGGCGCGCTCGAAAAGCTGAAAAACGATAACTTTTCGATAGGCCTTATCAGCCACGTCGAAGAGCTTAAACACAGAATAAACAGTAAAATTTTAGTTAGCAAAGCAACTGAGAGCCACGGCTCAACCATAAAAATCAGTTGCTGACAGGAGTTGTTTTGTCTAATATTTTAACGCCGGTATCCCTGTGGAAAAATTTTGACGACACTTTGCCCGTGCAGGCCGAAATTACGGGAGAAAGCACGGAAGACGGCATTAAAACTCAATACCTCAGCTTTTACGGCAGGGAAACGGGTGCGGGGCGCGTAAAAATTTACGCCGCGTTTGCGCAGGATACAAGTGCGCCCGCAGACGACGCGGTCATTCTTCTGCCCGACAGTTCGGGAAGCGTTGACGGCGAGCTTATGAATTTTTTTGTAAGGCGCGGTTACAGCGTGCTTATGCCTGATTACCGCGGCAAGACCGAAGGCGCCGAAAATTATACCGTATATCCCGAGAACGTGGCTTATGCAAATTATTCTGAACGGGGAAGATACAGGGATTTTGCCGACGAGGACGCCTTGCATACGAGCTGGTACGAGTGGGTAGCGGTGGCAAAATACTGCTATAATTACCTCAAAGAACGCGGCGGGGTAAACAAAATAGGCGTTGTGGGACTGCGCGACGGCGGCGAAATTGGCTGGAAACTCGCCACGATTGCCGACCTTGCGTGCCTTGTTACGGTGTGCGCGGCGGGCTGGATGACCTACGGCGGTTATCACAAGTTCGGGGGGCAGGAACCGCAGTTCGACGAAGAGAGGTACCGCTTTATCGCTGGTATCGATTCCCAGGCATACGCTCCCTTCGTGCGCTGTCCCGTTCTGATGCTGTGTTCCACCAACGACGAGCGCTTCGACTACGACAGGGCGTACGACACTTTCTCGCGCATAAACGAAAATTACGTGGGTGACAGCGTAATATCGTACTCCGTTCACTGCAACGGCTGCATAGACGTAGAGGGCACGAACGATATGTTTCTGTTCCTCGACAAATTCGTGCGCGAAAGGCAGGTATTCCTGCCAAAACCCGCTGTTATAACCGTAATGGCAGACGAAGAACAGAACCTCATCGCCCGCGCCGAGTTCGACCAGCAGGGCGTGCCTGAGGAGTTCGGAATGTATATGGCCGAAGATTGTATCGATTCGGTTATGAGGGAATGGACTCCCGCGCCGTATAAGGGCGGCAGAGGAGGAACGCGCGACTTCTATCTGAACATATACGAAAAGACTGCGGTGGTCTTTGCTTTTTGCTATGCCCGCTACACAAACGGCTTTACGGTATGGTCGCGTATGGCTGTAAGAAAGGTGAGCGGAAAGTTCAGGAATATGCGCAAAAAGTGCAGGGTAATCTACACCGCCAGGGGCGGGGCAGACAGCCTTTCGATAGCCGACCGTTCGTTTGCGCTGGGGGGCATATTCCTCACCAGCGACGCCGTTCTTCCGCAGGTGGTGGAAAAGGCTGACGGGTTGAAGGGAGCTTACTCGGTATGCGGCCTTATGACGTACCGCTTAAACAACCCCTGTTATTCGCCGTCAGACGACGCCATACTTAAAATGGACGTATTCTGCGATAACCCCGCGGAAGTTGTTTTCACTATGCGCGATATGGACGGCGGCGAAAAATTTGTGGCCGCCAGGCAGATTGCGGGCGGTATATGGCAGAGCGTGCTTCTGGAAAGCAAAGACTTCAAAAACGGGCAGGGTATGCACCTTGCTTCATTCAATAAAAAACTCAGATTCAGCATAGTTTGCGATGAACAGTATGCTGTAAACAACGTAATGTGGCTTTAATATATGGAAGATAGACTGTTAGGTAAAAAACCATACGCCCTGTACAGGGACCCTCTGGTTATTATCTTCGTCATACTTTTGTTTCTGCTTTTATGCAGAATACTTTTCGCCGTGCGGTTTATGGGAATTTACGTCGTTGGCGACTCTATGTCGCCCGGCCTTACGGGGGCGGCCTCGCGCGGTGTTCCGGGCGGAGATTTTCTGTTTGTGGATAAGTTTGATACACCCGATTACGGCGACATCGTAGTGCTTGAAAAACCATACGCCTCACCTGATTCGGAAGATAAGTATGTCATAAAGCGCGTCATAGCGCTCGGCGGGGATAAGGTGTATATGGAGGACGGCGGCGTGTACGTGATGTATGAGGGCGAGGAACAATATACCGTGCTGGAAGAGGACTACGTGCTGGAAGAGAACTGCGACCCGCTGCTTCCGTACAACACATACCGTTCGGCCGACGACCCTATGGTTGTGGGCGAAGATGAAATTTTTGTGCTGGGCGACAACAGAAACGACAGCCGCGACAGCAGGTATAGTGAATACGGCTGCTTTTCGTATTCGCAGCTTGCAGGGGTGGTTACCGACTGGTCGCTTTCGTTAAAAGGGTTTATAACCGATATTTACACTTTGTTTGCCTTTTGAAAAAGGCTGATTTGAAAATTCGCCCGCAAGAGCGGGCAGTCATATAAATTTTGAAATACACAGGAGAACTATTTATGCGAGCTGTCGTTACAGTCGTAGGCAAGGACAAAACAGGCATAATTGCAAAAGTAAGCACTTTTCTTGCGGAAAAAGGCGTGAATATACTCGATATCAGCCAGACTATTTTGCAGGACTATTTCACGATGATAATGCTCGTGGATATTTCGGGCGCCAAGGAAGAGCTTTCGCAGCTTTCCGACGAATGTGCAAAGATGGGTGCAAAAATCGGAATGAGCATCCACCTTCAACACGAAGAAATATTCAACGCAATGCACAGGGTTTAAGGTGAGATATGTTCAATAAGTACGATGTTCTTGAAACCATCAATATGATAGAGAGGGAGCACCTAGATATCAGAACGATTACGATGGGCATCTCTCTTCTTCCCTGCATAGCGGGCAGTGCCGACGAAACTGCAAAAAAGGTGTACGACAGGGTGTGCTCGCAGGCGGAAAATCTTGTTAAAGTTGCCGAATCGCTCTCTAAGGAATACGGTATTCCCATTGTAAACAAGCGCGTTTCCGTCACCCCCGCAAGCATAATATGCGCGCCCTTTGCCGCGCAGTCGGCAAAGATAGGCAAGGCGCTCGATAAAGCCGCCGAAACGCTCGGCATCGACTTTCTCGGGGGCTATTCGGCGCTCGTTCACAAGGGTATGGCCGATTATGAAAGGACTTTTATTGAAACCATTCCCGAGGTGCTCGCCACCACGAACAAGCTGTGCTCTTCAATAAATATCGGCTCTTCCAAGTCGGGCATAAATATGGACGCTGTAAAACTGATGGGCGAAGTGGTAAAAAAGACCGCCGCGCTCACTGCCGACAGGGACGGCTTCGGCTGTGCAAAGCTCGTAGTGTTCTGCAACGCGGTGGAGGACAATCCCTTTATGGCGGGCGCATTCCACGGCGTGGGCGAAAGCGGCACCGTGGTAAACGTCGGCGTTTCAGGTCCGGGCGTGGTTCAGCACGCGATAGAGAGTATTCCCGATGCTGACCTCACCGAGCTTGCCGAGATGATTAAGCGCACGGCGTTCAAGATTACGCGCGCGGGTCAGCTGGTTGCAAGGGAGGCGGCAAGAAGGCTGGGCGCAGAGTTCGGCATAGTTGACCTCTCGCTTGCACCTACTCCCGCAAGGGGCGATTCTGTGGCGCAGATACTCGAAGAGATGGGCTTGGAGAGTGTGGGCACGCACGGCACTACTGCCTGCCTTGCAATGCTCAACGACGCGGTGAAAAAGGGCGGCGTGATGGCAAGTTCGCGCGTAGGCGGACTTTCGGGCGCTTTCATTCCCGTATCGGAGGACATTGGTATGATAGAGGCCGCCGAAAGGGGCGGACTGTGCATAGACAAGCTGGAAGCGATGACGGCGGTATGTTCGGTGGGGCTCGATATGATAGCCATCCCCGGCGACACGCCCGCATCTACCATAAGCGCGATTATCGCCGACGAGGCTGCAATAGGAATGATAAACAACAAGACGACGGCGGTGCGCATAATTCCCGCTCCCGGCAAGGGCGTGGGTGACTGCGTAAACTTCGGCGGACTTCTGGGCAGAGCGCCCATTATGCCCGTTCACGGCGAATCGAGCGAAAAGTTCATCTCTCGCGGAGGGCTCATTCCCGCGCCAATACATTCAAATAAAAACTGATAAATATAAAAAAGGATATATACATTATGGAAAGAAATCAGGTTGAACAGCGTTTAAAGTGGAACACCGACGACATTTTTCCCTCTGACGAGGCCTGGGAGAAGGCTTACGCCGAGGCGGAAAAGGGCATAGCATTTTCGCAGTATGCGGGAAAGCTCGGCGACAGAGAGCAGCTGCTTTCCTTAATGAAAGCCAACGACGAGTTTTCAAAAAAGGTTGAGCGCGTGTTTTTGTACGCTTCGATGAAGCACGACGAGGATACCAGGGAATCCAAATACAACGCATATAACGCGCGTTGTATGGCGCTCATATCAAAGTACAGCGCAGAGATGGCGTTCTTCGAGCCCGAGCTTGCCGCACAGAGCGAGGAATACCTCAATTCGCTCGTTGCAGAAAAAGATTTTTCTGACTACGACTATATGCTCAAAACGCTGATTAAGCGCAAGCCGCACGTTATACCCGAAGCCGAAGAGAGGCTTGTGGCGCTTGCGGGCGAAACGCTCGGCACGTTCAGCGAAATATTTTCTATGATAGACAATGCCGACCTGCCTCTTCCCGAAATAGAGCTCGACGGCAAAAATACAAAGATTACGCACGGCACTTACGGACTGATTCTTCATTCATCAGACCGCGAAAAGAGGAAAGAGGCCTACGAGAAGTATTACGGAGCTTACGAAAGCCTTATAAACACAATCACTTCAACCTATTACGGCAACGTAAAAAAGGATGTATTTTTAAGCAAGGCATATAAATACAATTCGTGTCTTGAACGCGCACTTTCGGGCGAGGATGTGAATGAAGTCGTCTACCGCAACCTGCTTGAAGCGGTAAAATCGAGCTTCCCTGCGATGCACCGTTACATCGCCGACAGAAAAAAGATTTTAGGCTACGACAAGTTGTATTTTTATGACGTATATGCGCCCCTCGTTTCAGACGTTGACGTGAAGATGGACTACGACGCGGCGTATGAATACGTAATCAAGGGACTTGCGCCCCTCGGAAAAGAGTATCAGGACCTTTTGAGGCGCGGTCACGACGAGCGCTGGATAGACGTGGAAGAGACTGAGGGCAAGAGGAGCGGCGCATACAGCACGGGCTGCTTCGGCGTTCACCCTTATGTGCTTTTAAACTACAAGCCCACGACGAGCGACATTTTCACCGTCGCGCACGAAATGGGCCATTCGCTCCACACCTATTTCTCGTCGCATAACCAGCCTTACGCCAAGAGTGACTATAAAATTTTCGTTGCGGAAGTTGCAAGCACGGTAAACGAAGTGCTTTTATTGAAGTTTATGCTCGGCGACACCGACGATATCAACCTCAGGAAGTACCTTCTCAACTATTATCTCGACTCTATCCGCGCAACCCTTCACCGCCAGACTATGTTTGCCGAGTTTGAATACGAGGCGCACACTCTTGCAGAAAACGGCGAACCGCTCACCAAGGAAAAGTTGTGCGAGGTTTACGGCAGAATAGGCAGAGATTACTACGGCGACGCCATAGAACACGACTATCACATCTCGTGCGAGTGGTGCAGGATACCTCATTTTTACAGGGCGTTCTATGTATATAAATACGCAACGGGCATAACCGCCGCAATAAACATCGCGCACAGAATACTCACCGAGGGCGAACCCGCGGTAAAAGATTACTTCAAATTCTTATCCAGCGGCTCTTCATCAGACCCCGTGTCGCTTCTCCGCCTTGCAGGCGTTGATTTAGAGAGCAAGGCCCCCTTCGAGTTTGCAATGAAGGAGTTTGAAGATACCCTCAACGAATTTGAGAAACTTATGAATTTATAAAGTACTATGTCAGACAAAACTAACGTATTGCCAAACAATTTGGAGGCCGAGCAGTCGGTCCTCGGCTGTATGCTCATAGACAACGACGTCCTTTCAGAGCTCGCCGATAAACTTACAGACAGAGATTTTTACCAGGAATCTCACCAGATGATAATGTCGGCTATATTGCAGGTTTTCAACCAGAGAAAGCCTGCCGATATAGTCACGCTTTCAGACTGCCTTGAAAAGGAGGGCAACCTCGAAAAGGTGGGCGGCATAGACTACATCACCGAGCTTATGCAGAAGGTGCCTTCGGCGGCGAACTATAAGTACTATTTCAATATAGTAAAGCGCGACAGCACCAACCGCGAGCTGATACGCGCCTCGCGCAATATAATCGAAAATTCTATGAACAGCGCAGACGCCACCAAGAGCGTGCAGTATGCCGAAAAGCTGATTTACGACATATCCAAAAAGGGCGATACGTCTACGATGGACGACATACGCGAGAGCAATATGGTCGGCGACGTAATAGACAGGTTCCAGATGATTGCCGCCGACAAAGACGTTCTCCGCGGAATCCCTACGGGCTTCCCGTTCCTCAATAAAATAACAAACGGCTTTCAGCGCTCCGACCTCATAGTAATTGCGGCGCGCCCCGGCAGCGGCAAGACCTCGCTTGCGATGAACATTGTAGAAGCCGCCGCCTTCCAGGGCAACGTATGCGCCGTATTCTCGCTTGAAATGCCCAAGATTCAGATTGTTCAAAGGTTGCTTTGCGCAAGCGCAAAGGTGAGTATGTCTGACGCGCTATCGGGCAAACTTACCCCCAACGACTGGAAAGCGCTCATAAAGACGGGCGAAGATTTGAAAAAGCTGAGCATAATAATCGACGATTCGTCGCGCGTCACTCCCGCCGAAATACTTTCAAAGTGCAGAAGGATAAAGTCTAAAAACGGCGGCAGGCTCGACCTCGTAATGATTGACTACATACAGCTTATGTCCAGCGGCTCGCGCCAGGAAGAGAACCGCACGCGCGAAATTGCGCACATAACGGGCGACCTCAAAATAATGGCCAAGGAGCTTGACGTGCCGGTAATTGCGCTTTCACAGCTGAGGCGTATGGTGGGCGAACCCCAGCTTTCAGACCTGAGGGAGTCGGGCGCGATAGAGCAGGACGCCGATATGGTCATCTTTATCAACCGCCCCGATATGACAGCCACGCCAGAAGAGATTGAAAAGAACAAGATTGTGCGCGGTATGGCCGACCTTATTATCGCCAAGCACAGGAACGGCGAGACGGGCAGAACAAAACTGCGCTTCAAGGGCGAATACACCAAGTTCGTCACCCCCGACCCGAGCGAGCTCAAAGAGCTTGCTGCTCAGTCGGGCAAGGGCGGCAGAGACGAAGAGGAGAAAAAGCCGCGACCTGAAAAGCGTGAAATTGAAGAAGACGGCGGCTCGTTTTCTGACGAAGATTTCGATTTGCCCTTCGGAGCAGACGATTTCGGCGACGAAATATAATTTTTTCCTCGCTTATACATTGACCGCTGAACTTGCTTAGTAAGTTTATCCCTGTTTCAGGGACGGTTAAGTCGGGCAACGGAGTTGTGCCGTTTTTCTACATATAATGCTGCCTTAATAACGGGCTGAAATTATGATTACACAGATTTTAAAAACCGACGAAAATTCGCTTTCGGCCGCAAAACGCATACTTGAAGAGGGCGGGCTGGTTGCCTTTCCCACCGAAACGGTATACGGCCTCGGCGCGAACGCCTTCAACGGCGAAGCCGTAAAAAAGATATACGAAGTCAAGGGCCGCCCGCAGGACAACCCCCTGATTGTGCACGTACACAAAGATTACGATATTTCGCGTATCGTATGCGACGTGCCCGATTACGCAAGGGAGCTTACCCGCAGGTTTCTGCCGGGGCCGCTCACGATGGTGTTTAAAAGTAAGGGCACCGTTTCGCCGATAGTTTCGTGCGGGCTCGACACTGTGGGCGTGCGCGTGCCTTCGCACCCCGACGCGCAGAAGTTTTTGAAGTACGTCGATATGCCGATTGCCGCGCCCTCGGCCAATATCTCTAAGCACGTCAGCCCCGTTACCGCAGAGCACGTCTTTGCCGACTTCAACGGCAGAATACCGCTCATTCTCGACGGAGGCAAGTGCACGGGCGGCATAGAGAGCACCGTTTTGGACTGTACAGGGAAAATACCCTGCATACTGCGCAGCGGGCTTGTCACGCGCGAGATGATAGCTTCTGTCGCGGGCGACTGCACGGTATTTGTGCCCAAAGCGGGCGAAAAGGTGCGCTCGCCTGGAATGAAATACAAGCACTATTCCCCCAACTGCCGCACAATGCTCTTTTCTTACGACGACAGATTCAAGGCGCTCGAACAGTATAAAAAGGAGCGCGAAAACGGCGTAAACGCCTGCCTTATGTGCGACGACGGCTGCGCTGACGAGCTTGGAGCTGAGCACGTTTTAAGACTTGGCAGGAGCGGGGAAGAGATAGCTTCCAACCTCTACTACAAACTGCGCGAGGGCGAAGCCTGCGCCGAACTTATAATCGCCGTGGCGCCGCAAGAACAGGGCGGCGTGATGGCGGGCGTAATGAACAGGCTTACCAAGGCGTGCGGGGGATGATATGAAACGCAAAAAAATTCTGTTCGTATGCACGGGCAACACCTGCCGCAGTCCGATGGCGGAAGCCATACTGCGCAGCAAAATCAAAAAGCAGAAAATAAAGTGGTGGGACGTATCTTCCTGCGGGATATTTGCCGAAGTGGGCGGCTCTGTGTCGCCGCTTAGTATGCAGGCGCTGGAAGAGGCGGGCTTTACCCTTATAAAATTTGCGCCCAAACAACTCAGCCAGAGTGCAATAGACAAAAGCTACGCCGTAATCTGTATGACTGAAAAGCAGAAACAGATAATAGAAGGCTGCGGCAAAGTTTTTTGCATAAAGGAGCTGTGCGGCTTCGACGTGCCCGACCCTTACGGACAGGATATAACCGTATACCGCGCCACACGCGATATGCTCGCGCGGGCGTGCAACATAATAATAGAAAAAATTATACTCGCCGAAAACGGCGGCTGAATTTGCAGTATAAAAACTTAAACAGTTTGCATTGAAATCAGATTTACATAACTTAAAAAAAGGAGAACAGAACTTATGAAAATTGCGCTTGCCTGCGACCACGGCGGACTCAATTTAAAGCGCGAAATAATCGCGTACCTTGAAGCTGGCGGCTATGAATACGAGGACTTCGGCACCAATTCGTCTGAAAGCTGCGACTATCCCGACTATGCCCTTCCCGCGGCAGAGGCGGTTGCTTCGGGAAAGTGTGACAGGGGCATTGTTGTATGCTCTACGGGCATAGGCGTATCCATCGTTGCCAACAAGGTGCCCGGCATACGCTGTGCGCACTGCCACGACACATATTGCGCTGAATTTACCAGGCTTCACAACAATTCCAATATGCTTGCCATCGGCGAAAAGGTTGTAGGCGTGGGCTATGCGCTCAAAATTGTTGAAAAGTTCCTTACCACCGAATTTGAGGGGGGAAGGCACACTCGCAGGGTAGACAAGATAACCGAAATAGAAAAAAAATACAGCAAATAAAATTACTTTGCGGCGCAAGCATAGCGCGCCCGCAAATATCGTGTATGCGTGCGGCGCCGAAATTTTTCGGCGCCGCACGCACGCTTATACAGAAAAAAACGTTTATAAAGGTAAAAACGATGAACAGATTTTTTGCCGATACAATGCTCGGGCAGGAGCGTGAAGACAGCGCCGCCGTCAAATCGCAGCGCCTTGCAGAACGCGCCGTTTTATCGGAATTTGCCAATGCGGAGCAGATACTTGCCGCAGCGAAGGAACAGGGAATCACCGCCGAAAAGTTCTTTTCGTCTGACGGCGGAATTGCTCTGCCCGTACTTCCCGTGCGCACGTCGGATAAATTTTACATTAAAAAGCACACCACGTCGCAGCGGCCGTATATGCACTCGCACGACTTTTACGAGGTAATATTTGTTTCCCGCGGCAGGCTCAGACAGACCTTTTCGCAGGGCGAAAGCCTTGATATGTGCAAGGGGGAGTGCTGTATAATAGTGCCGCCCGCCGCGCATAAAATCGAACGTGCGGGCGCGGGCGATATTGCTTTGAAAATGGTGGTGCCGAAGAACATTTTTGAAAGGTGCGCGGGTGTATTCAAAGATAAGCTGTTTGCGGGCGGTAAAAAAGTTTCAGACGGCGTATACCTGTATAAAAATGCCGAACCGCGCTGTGCGTATTTTATATTCGGGCTTATGCGCGAGTGTGCGCGGCGCACAGAACTTTGCGAAATATCTTCAATATGCCTTCTAACTCTGTTTTTTACAAGTCTTACAGAGGGTGAGCGAATGGAACACAGCACCGTCCTCGCCGAGCTTGAAAGGTACCTTTCTGCGCACGTCAAAGACGCCTCGTTAAAAGATTTTGCCTGCGCTATGGGCTACTCTCGTGCCTATCTCTCGCGGCTGATTGCAAAAGAGACGGGCGCCAGCTTTTCGCAGATTTATTCCGACTACCGCCTCAAATTTGCCGCAGAACTGCTTTCGGACGGCGACCTCAGCGTAGAAAACGTGGCGGCGGAGGCAGGTTATGCGGGGCTTTCGGGCTTTTACAAGCAGTTTTGCGCATACTACGGAATGACGCCCGCCGAATACAGAAAAATGTTTGAATGAGGTCACCTGCGGAAATAATCGGGTCACGCCGCGGCATTGCCACAAGGGCGCTACGGGCGCTAAAATTAAATAAGACAATAAACTTTTATACGGCGGTGAATTATGGAAGTGGGAAGAATAGAGGCTGTAAAAATCAGCAAAAAGCAGGCGGTAAAGTACGCGGCGACCGCCGCATATGATTACTGCGGCAAAGAGATTAAAAAGGCAAAATACCTTGGCGGCGGCTCGTTCGGCAGGGCGGTGCTCGTAAGTTTCAAAGACGGCTCTAAAATCGTTATAAAGCTGTTGCGCGCAAAAAATATGCTGGAAAAGGAAGTGCACGACTGTGCTCTGCTCGCGCAAAAGTGCCCCGTAAAGATGCCGTCTGTGCTGTTTTCCCGCAAGCGGGACGCAAAAATTCCGCTTGATTTGTATGCTATGGAGTACATAGAGGGCAACACGGCGCTGATGTCGCTCGGTATGCTGCTAATAAGCAGGCGGCGCTGCGAAAAATTCGCCGACGAGGTGACGACGGCCCTGCACGAACTACATAAAAATACCGCTGAAAAATTCGGCGACAGTATGCACCCCGATTGCGATGGCTGGCTCGATTTTTACAGGCCGTTTGCGCGGACCGTGCTCGACGAAGCAGAAAGGGCCCATTCGCAGGGCAAACTTTCCGCACACATAATCGGCGCGATGCGCGCGGCGTGGAGCAAGTTCGATATAATATTTTCTGAAAAGGTTGAAACAGCCTGCCTAATTCACGGCGATTTGAACGTGGGCAACATAATGGTGGGCAAGGACTATAAGCTCACGGGGTTCATCGACCCGCTCAACTGTATGTATGCCGACAGGGAATACGACCTGTTCCAGTTCGACAACCTCACGGGCAAGCACTTTTTCCTGCGCGAAACTTACACAAAAAAGTACGGCGCAAGCCGTTACTGTAAACAGAAGCTGGCGTTTTACGGGCTGTGGAACGAGGTCTACTGCTATATCAAATCGGGAGTGCTGGTAAATATTATAATGAATCCGCTCGTCAAAAATATGTTAAAGGCGGTGCAGGAGCTGTGATTTCCCTTCGCGCGGCAATTTTAAGGGAGCTGATAAGGCTGTATACCTACCCGTACCGCAAAAGGCATATGTCTTTGTCGCGTTCTGTAAAGTTAAAGGGCGTAGGCTTTACCCCGCCGCGCGGGCTTGCCGTGCGCACTGAGGTGTTCGGCGGAGTACGTACAGAGGTCACTTACAACCCCTCCGCGGAAAATGCGGGAGGAAACATAATTCAGTTCCACGGCGGCGGACATACCGCGGCGATGAATAATATGTACCGCAAAGTTGCGTGCATTTATGCAAAGATGTGCAACTGCACCGTTTACAGCATCGACTACACCGCTGGGGAGGGACTTGTATACCCCGCCGTGCACGAACAATGCTTTGCCGCCTACCGCGCGATTGCTAAGGCGCTTGACGGCAAAAGTTTTATGGCAGCGGGCGACAGCTTCGGGGTAAATGTAATGCTTTACAGCCTTTTGAAGGCGCAAGGCGGCGGCCTGCCCTTACCGCGCGGCGCGGTGTGTGTTTCGCCGTACGCCGATATGGCGGCCTCGGGCGAGTCTTACCGAATAAACTGCAAAAGCGACCCTATGTATTCGATTACGCGCGGGCAGAAGTTTGAGGACTACGAGCAAAAATTGAGGCGCATTTCGCCCTACTGCGGCAACACGCCGCTCACAGACCCTTACCTGTCGCCCGCCTATGCGAATTTTTGCGGACTGCCCGAAATTCTGATTGTCGGCGGCGGGTACGAAACTTCGGCAAGCGACTGCGAAATGCTGTGTGCGCGGGCCGCCGAAGCGGGCACTGGTGCGCGGTACATAAAGTGCGAAGGTATGTGGCACGATTTTTTATATATGTTTCCAAAATTAAAAGAGAGCAGAGAGGCGTGGAACGAGATAAAAAAATTTATTTGCGGCCATATTAAAATCTGATACATAAAAAACGGGCGGCTGTTTTGCCGTCCGTTTTTTCATAATATATAAAGCTGATAAACAATCGTCATTTTGTAATGGGAATCTGAACTTCGTATTTCCATTTGAGTATGCCTGTCAGCACTATTATTGCCACGCTGAAAGGCGGGTTGGCGCCGTATTTTTTCTGCGCCTCGCTGTAAAGCGCCTTTACGGTTTCGTCGTAATTTTCTTCGTAACATTCTGCGCACAGGTAGTTGCCCTGCGGCAGAATTTTTAATTCGTCCGTCTTTTCGTATTCCGAGCATACCGCAAACATTGCGCGGCCTTTGTCGGATGTGTAAATTCCTGCGGTATCTTCAAAACTGAATTTGTCCCTTATTTTTTCGTCAAGAAGGGCATAAAAGTGGCGGTGGTAGTTGTGCAGGTTGTCAACGGTGGGAACAGTAATGGTTTCGGCGGGAAGAATAACGCGCTCTTTCAGCTTCCTCAAAAAGTGTCCGCTGTGTTCGTCAATCCTCGCACTCATATCTGTATAAAATTTCTTTGCCCGCTCTATCCGCGCCCGTGCGTCTTTAAGCTGTTCAATTTTTTTGTCTGCCTTTAAAATTGCACCGTCGAGCGCCGAAACAATTGCGTTGAAATCTTCGAGGTCGAGCACCTTTTTTATCTCTTCCAAAGAAAGGTCCATATACCTTAGAGCTTTTATCGTGTTCAGCCGTACGATTTCGTTTTCTGAATAGTACCTGTAATTTGTCCACTTGTCTGTTTTGCAGGGGCGGACCAGTCCTATTCTGTCGTAGTGGCGCAAAGTTTCTGCCGTAACGCCCACAATTTCAGCGGTCTGGCTTACCGTAAAAAATTTTTCCATAAACTTAAAAATTTCTCTTGACTTTTGTGTTACACAAAGGTTTAAACTGATTTTACCATAAAGATAAAGCGAAGTCAATATTAAAGAAAGGAGTGTTTTATGAAAAAGATTTTATTGTCAGTTATCGCGCTTATTGCAATGGCAGGCGCGCTTATTTTCGGCGGATGTTCTGAGCAGACTTTTGAAAGCAAAAGTTATTCGGTTGAGGCGGAAAAGGTCAGTTCGGTAAATATTGATGTTACTGACAGGACGGTTGAAATTGATACCTGGGAAGGCGACGGCATTGAGATTGAATATTTTGAGAGTGATAAGGAATACTACAATATAACCGTAGACGAAAACGGCGGACTGAAAATGGAGCTGGTGCTCGATTATGAGTGGACAGATTATATAGGTTACAAGCCCGACGGAGAGTACAAAAAGATTATTGTAAAACTGCCCGCCGCCGATTATAAGAGCATTAACGTTACTACCACAAACGAAGACATCGACATTGGGGCAGTTTCTGCGGCGAGCGTAAGCCTTAATTCAAACGGAGGAAGCGTGCTTTTTGACGGCGTTGCCGCGGACAGCGCTGAATTTACGTCCAAAAACGGAAATATTTCGGGCACGCTTGCGGGCAGCATAGTTGATTATACAATAGAATGTACAATCAAAAAGGGCGAAACCAACGTAAATGACAGAACGGGAGGGACTAAAACGCTCAAACTCGACTGCAACAACGGCGATATAGAAGTGGCGTTTGCCGAAGATAATTAAAAGTTGAATAACAAAAAAAAGCGGTGCAAGGAAAAACCTTGCACCGCTTTTTTGGTGCGGATAAAGGTAATTTAATGCGGGATAACAGGAGTTGCGCCTTTGGCGGCGCGCCCCGGTGAACAGCGGGTATCCGCTGTTCAGTTTGCGTGTCAGAATTTCAATATTATTAGTTCGCACGCAAACCGCTCGCTCTCGCTCGCGCCTCCACCTTCAACTCCTGTTATGTTACAAATACATATACCAATAAAAAGAGGCAAGGAACACCTTGCCTCTTTTTATTGGTGCGGATAACAGGAGTTGAACCTGCACGGTCGCCCACAGGAACCTGAAACCTGCGCGTCTGCCAATTCCGCCATATCCGCATTCTATATACAGCGCGGCTGCCCGCACCATATCCGCATTCTATATACAGCGCGTCTGCCCGCGCCATATCCGCATTCTATATACAGCGCGTCTGCCCGCGCCATATCCGCATTTAAATTTATAGCGCGTCCGCCTGCGCCATATCCGCAAAAACAGTAAATATTATAATGACTTTTTTGTGCAAAGTCAAGCTATATTGCACCGTTTTGCGTCACTTAATCAAAGAAAGAATAACATTAAGTATTCTTTGAATCGCAGAAAGAATTGTATAATGATTGAGAATAAGCCGTAGCGGGATTTTTGCCGACTTATGTAAATGTATTTAATTCACAGATACGCACGCCGCATTGTTTTGTTTTAACTGTTTTTTATTGAACATAACATAAATTCTCTTTTCAAAATTTTCACGTTTGCGCACTTGCTATCTCATTATATATTTGATAAAATTTAATCGATAAAAAAATTACGATATATTTACAAACAATCGTACAAAATTATTTCTAAGGAGATAGATATGGAGTTCAAGTTTACTTACGACATCTGCGACAGCGTTGAAAAACTCGAAGAGCAGATAAAGAGAGTAAGGGAAGCGCAGAAGATTTTTTCTACCTACACCCAGGAACAGGTAGATAAAATTTTCCTCGCGTGCGCAATTGCGGCCAACAAGGCGAGGATACCCCTTGCAAAGCTCGCCGTGCAGGAGACGGGTATGGGCGTAGTTGAAGATAAAGTCATAAAGAACAACTATGCCGCCGAATATATTTACAACAAATATAAGTTTGTAAAGACCTGTGGCGTTATTGAGGAAGACAAGGCCTACGGCTTCAAAAAGATTGCCGAGCCCATCGGCCTCATTTCGGCTGTAATTCCCACCACGAACCCCACGTCTACGGCAATATTCAAAACGCTCATCTGCCTTAAAACGCGCAACGGCGTTATAATAAGCCCCCATCCCCGCGCAAAGGAGAGCACGATTGCCGCTGCAAAAGTAGTTTACGAAGCGGCGGTAGAGGCAGGCGCGCCCGAAGGCATCATCGGCTGGATAGACAGGCCTTCGCTTGAAATGACCAACCTTCTTATGACCGAGTCCGATACAATTCTTGCAACGGGCGGCCCCGGAATGGTAAAGGCGGCGTATTCGAGCGGCAAGCCCGCACTCGGCGTAGGCGCGGGCAACACCCCCGCAATCATCGACGAAAGCGCTGACATTCTGCTTGCCGTAAGCTCGATAATTCATTCCAAGACTTTCGATAACGGTATGATTTGCGCTTCGGAACAGTCGGTGATTGTTGCAGACAAAATCTATGACAAGGTTAAAAAGGAGTTTGCTTACCGCGGCTGCTACTTCCTCAATCCCGAAGAGACCGAAAAGGTAAGAAAGACCATAATCATAAACGGCGCGCTCAACGCCAAGATTGTAGGCCAGAGCGCATACACGATTGCAAAACTTGCAGACGTAAAAGTACCCGAAAGCACCAAGATTCTGATAGGCGAAGTTGAGTCGGTGGATATATCCGAAGAGTTCGCGCACGAAAAACTTTCGCCCGTGCTTGCAATGTACAGGGCAAAGGACTTTGCCGACGCGCTGAACAAGGCCGAAAGGCTGATTGCCGACGGCGGCTTCGGTCACACTTCGTCCATTTACCTCAACGTAAATACCGCAAAAGACAGGCTTGACGAATTCAGCGAGAGGATGAAGACTTGCCGTATACTCGTCAACACACCTTCTTCGCAGGGCGGCATAGGCGACTTATACAACTTCAAGCTCGCGCCTTCGCTCACGCTCGGGTGCGGCAGCTGGGGCGGCAACTCCGTATCAGAAAACGTCGGCATAAAACATCTTCTTAACGTTAAATCTGTTGCCGAGAGGAGGGAAAATATGCTTTGGTTCAGAGCGCCTCAGAAAGTATATATCAAGAAGGGCTGCCTGCCCGTAGCTCTTGACGAGCTCAAAACGGTAATGGGCAAAAAGAAAGCCTTCATCGTAACCGACAGCTTCCTTTACAAGAGCGGTTTCACAAAGTGCATAACCGACAAACTCGACGAGATGGGCATCGCTCACGACACGTTCTTCGACGTCGCTCCCGACCCCACGCTTGCGTGCGCTTTGGAGGGCGTTGCTCAGATGAGAAATTTCGAGCCCGACACGATAATCGCACTCGGCGGCGGCTCTGCAATGGACGCAGCCAAGATAATGTGGGTGCTGTATGAACATCCCGAAGCCGACTTCCTTGATATGGCGATGCGCTTTATCGATATCCGCAAGAGGGTTTACACCTTCCCCAAGATGGGCGAAAAGGCATACTTTATCGCCATTCCCACCTCGGCGGGCACGGGTTCGGAAGTTACGCCGTTTGCAGTAATAACCGACGAAAAGACGGGCGTTAAATATCCCCTTGCAGACTACGAGCTGATGCCCAATATGGCGATTGTTGATACCGACCTTCATATGTCGGCGCCCAAGGGCCTCACTTCCGCATCGGGTATAGACGCGGTTACCCACGCTCTCGAAGCGTATGCCTCGGTAATGGCCACCGACTATACCGACGGCCTTGCAATCCAGGCGCTCAAAGTTATATTCAAGTATCTTCCCCGCGCATACGAAAACGGCCAGACGGACGTTGAGGCGAGGGAGAAGATGGCCAACGCCGCAACTATGGCGGGTATGGCGTTTGCCAATGCCTTCCTCGGCGTATGCCACTCGATGGCGCACAAGCTCGGTGCATTCCATCACCTGCCCCACGGCATTGCGAACGCGCTTATGATAGACGAAGTTCTGCGCTTCAACGCGGCGGAAGCTCCCGCAAAGATGGGCACGTTCAGCCAGTACGACCATCCCAAGACGTTAAGGCGCTATGCCGAAGTTGCCGAAGCGCTCGGCCTCGGCGGCAAAACCGATAAAGATAAACTTGAAAACCTCATCAAGGCCATCGACGAACTTAAAGCCAAAATCGGCATAAAGAAGACCATAAAGGAATACGGCGTAGACGAACAGGATTTCCTTGCAAGGCTCGACGATATGGTTGAACAGGCATTCGACGACCAGTGCACGGGCGCAAATCCCCGTTATCCTTTGATGAGCGAAATCAAGCAGATGTATCTCAATGCTTACTACGGTAAATAATAGGAGGAAAATGTAATGAGCAACGATAAAATAGTGGTTGAAAGACCCGGCAAAAAGATTTACAGGGACGGCGACAAACTTGTAAAGCTCTTCGATAAGGGCTATTCCAAGGCAGACATACTCAACGAGGCGCTCAACCAGGCGCGCGTTGAAGAGACCGACCTCAACATACCCAAAATAACAGAAGTTTCGGTAGTGGACGGCTGCTGGTCGATTACGATGGACTATATCGAGGGCACGACTTTGGAGCAGCTTATGAACGACCACCCCGAAAAGATTGACGAATATCTCGACATATTCGTAGACATTCAGAAGAACGTTCAGTCCAAACGCGTGCCCCTTCTGAATATGCTTATCGAAAAGATGCACCGCAAGATAAGCGCCGCCGATATCGACGCTACCACCCGCTACGACCTGCACACCAGGCTCAACGGTATGAAGAGGCATATTAAGCTCTGCCACGGCGACTTCAACCCCAGCAACATAATCATAACCGCCGACGGCACGCCCTACATAATCGACTGGGCGCACGCAACCCAGGGCAATGCCGCCGCAGACGCAGCGCGCACCTACCTTCTTTTCTACCTGCAAGGCAAAAACGAGATTGGCGACAAGTACCTCAAACTGTTCTGCAAGAAGACGGATACCGCCATTCAGTACGTGCAAAAGTGGATACCCATCGTTGCGGCTTCCCGTCTTGTAAAGGCGCCCGAGGATGAAAAGGAATTCCTTATGCGCTGGATAGACGTTGTAGACTACGAATAATAGTAAATTATGCAATAAAATAATTTAAGGCTTGCGTAAAAGCAAGCCTTATTTTGTTGTTATCTGCAAAATTTTTGTGATATAATATTTTGCAATGAAACGTATGATGTGTTTTACGGCGGTAGAATTTGCAGACGACCCCAACGTCGTCGGCATAAAATATTGGTATGCCTGTCCGTTTGAAGACGTCAAAGAGGGCGACGAAGTGATAGCCCCTCTCGGGCGGCACAACAGACTGCAAAAGGGCGTGGTGCGCGAAGTCCGCTTCGACGCCGACTACAACGCGCCCTTTCCCGTCTATCTTATAAAATACGTTAAAGAGGTCGTAAAGACCGAGGAGTGACCAGGATGTACAGAATAGTAAAAAAGCGCGTGCTGAATCCCACCGTGACGATGATGGATGTATATGCGCCGCTCGTCGCCAAAAAGGCAAAGGCGGGGCAGTTTATAATTCTGCGCGTGGACGAAGAAGGCGAAAGAATTCCGCTCACCGTGGCAGGATACGACAGAACGTTTGGCACGGTTAAAATAATTTTTCAGATAGTCGGCGCAACCACTATGAAGCTGAACGCCAAAAACGAAGGTGACTACATAGCCGATTTCTGCGGCCCCCTGGGCTGCGCCACCGAGGTGGAAGGCCTTAAAAAAGTGTGCGTGGTAGGCGGCGGCGTAGGCTGCGCAATCGCACTCCCCGTCGCACAGCGCCTAAACGAGCTTGGCTGCGAGGTTCATTCGGTAATAGGATTCAGAAATAAAGACCTCGTTATTCTCGAAGACGAGTTCAGGGCCTGCTCTAAGAGCCTTACGATTATGACCGACGACGGCAGCTACGGCAGGCAGGGCGTGGTTACATCCCCTTTGAAAGAGGCGCTTGACGGCGGCGCGGGCTATGATAAGATTATCGCAATAGGCCCGCTCGTTATGATGAAGTTCGTCGTTGCGACGGCAAAGCCCTACGGCGTGCCCGTAACCGTTTCGATGAACCCCATAATGATAGACGGCACGGGAATGTGCGGCGGCTGCCGCCTTACCGTGGGCGGTAAAACAAAGTTTGCGTGTGTTGACGGGCCCGATTTCGACGGCTATGAAGTTGACTTCGACGAGGCAATGGAGCGTTCGAGAATGTACTGCGACTTTGAAGCGCACGCGCGCGAAGAGGCGTGCAACCTTTTCAAAAAGGAGGTAGAGTAAAGATGGCCATTCAGCCTGAAAAACACGCTATGCCCGTGCAGGACCCCAAGGTGCGCGCACACAATTTTGACGAGGTTGCCCTCGGTTACGACGAAAAGACGGCCGTCGCCGAGGCGCAGAGATGTTTGAACTGCAAAAACAGGCCGTGCGTCAACGGCTGCCCCGTAAACATAGCCATTCCCGACTTCATCACCAAGGTGAAAGAGGGCAAGTTTGAAGAGGCTTACGTAATAATTTCGGCAAGCTCCTCGCTTCCCGCGGTGTGCGGCAGGGTATGCCCGCAGGAGACGCAGTGCGAAAGCAAATGCACTTTGGGCATAAAGTTCGAGCCCGTCGGAATTGGCAGGTTGGAGCGCTTTGTGGCGGACTACCACAACAAAAATTTCAAGGGAATAACCTCGGTGCCCATATCAAACGGTCACAAGGTTGCCGTGATAGGTTCTGGCCCTTCGGGACTCACCTGCGCAGGCGATTTGGCAAAGAAGGGATATAAAGTTTCCGTGTTCGAGGCCCTTCACACCGCGGGCGGCGTGCTCGTGTACGGCATACCCGAATTCAGATTGCCCAAAGATATAGTAAAAGAGGAAGTTGACGCGCTGAAACAGTACGGCGTGGAGATAGATACCAATGTTGTAATAGGCAAAACACTTACGGTGGACGAACTGTTTGAGATGGGCTTTGAGGCCGTTTTCATAGGTTCGGGCGCAGGTCTGCCTAGGTTTATGGGTATACCCGGCGAAAGCCTTAAAGGAGTGTATTCGGCAAACGAATTCCTCACCCGAAGCAACCTTATGAAGGCGTATAAAGACGGTTCCGACACTCCCATAATGCACGCAAAGCGCGTAGCGGTAGTGGGCGGCGGAAACGTGGCAATGGATGCCGCGCGCACAGCTTTAAGGTTGGGCGCCGAGAGCGTTCATATAATTTACAGGCGCTCTATGGAAGAGATTCCCGCCCGCCGCGAGGAGGTTGAACACGCCGAGGAAGAGGGAATTATTTTCGACATTCTGCGCAACCCCGTCGAGATAATCGGCTACCACAACCCCGACGACAGGCGCGACCCCAAAAACGGATTTGTTACGGGAGTTAAAGTTATAAAGTGCAAACTTGGCGAGCCGGACGAGCAGGGCAGGCGCCGCCCCGTTGAAGTTCCCGGGAGCGAGTACGTGATTGACGTCGACTGCGTGATAATGTCGATAGGCACAAGCCCCAACCCGCTTATCAAAAACACAACCGAGGGGCTCGACGTCAACCGCCGCGGCGGAATAATAGTAGAGGAAGCCACGGGCAAGACGAGCAAAAAGGGCGTATACGCGGGAGGCGACGCCGTAACGGGCGCGGCTACCGTCATTCTTGCTATGGGCGCGGGCAAAACCGCCGCAAAAGCGATAGACGAATATTTGCAGTCGAAGTAAATCATACTGTAAAGGCAAAGTAAATGTATGCGCCCGCCTGGAAACAGGCGGGCGCACTTACAGCAAGTCATAAGGAGCAATTGTATGGAACTTCAACAGGTCTTTTCACAGGCGGAAGAAATTGCCGTGTATACTGACGGCGAAATCAGCGTATATCCCGCAGACGGCGACGGATTCAGGCAGATACTTGCCGAATGGAGCGCGCTTCTGGACGGCTCGGTTACTATGCCGGCGTTCGGCGTAAGCATAAACGAATTTACGGTCAATGCAATGAAGAGCGGGATATGGGTGGAGTTTGCATTTTCGTCGCAGCAAAAGTCGGAAGGAATGGAGTTTGAAAAACTTCTGGTGGAGGTAAAGCCCGATTATATGGGCTTCAACGTAAACCGCTACAACAGCGGCTACGGCTATGCAGGCAGATGCTATTATATCGACCTGCGCGGAAAGAGTATGCAGAGTTTTTATAACTTCCTTTGTTCGGAATTGAAATGACGCGCTTTATAATCGGCAATAATTTAAAGCCCGCGGCATTCTTGATGTCTTTGCGGGCATTTTAAATTAAAAGCTCCGCCCTGATAAGAGCGGAGTTTTGTTATATTGATATTTAAACAGTACTATGCCAGACATTATTTGCAGCTTTTCTTGTATTCTGTTATGGCTGAGGCAAGCTGGTCGGGGCAGGAAGTGCCGTTTCTGCACTGAACGCCCTTCAAAATGCCTTCAAGCTCGTCCAAATCTCTGCCTTCGGCAAGTCTGGCCACGCCCTGCGTGTTGCCCTTGCAGCCGCCGATAAACTGTACGTTGTGAATTTTGTTCTGCCCGTCTACTTCAAAAGTTATCTGGCGCGAGCAGGTGCCGTGAGTGGTGTAAGTAAACATAATTTAATCTGAAAGGTTCTCGTATATAACGGAATATACGTCGGAAGCCTTTTCCTCCCATTTTTTATATATCTTGTTCGCCGTCTTTCTGTCGGGAACAACGAATTTAAGCTCCAAAATAGGCTGAACGGGCGCAAGAATTTTAAGGTAGACGGTGTAGGTGCCGTCTTTGTTCTGATAGTAATCCGACCTGCATTCCTGCCTGTTGCGGTAGCGCGAGCTGTTCTTTTTTACGAACTGCGAAATTTCTTCCCGAACGCTCTTGGGGATTTTGATATAGAAGTTTGCAAGCGTTTCGCGCCCGTCGGGAGTGATAGTATACAAAGTGTCTTCGTCTTCGTTTACTATGCAGATAAAATTGTCGTCGAGGAGCTTGTGAATGACGTTCACGCAGTCCATATAACCCATCCAGTCGTTGGAGGATGAACACATATCCACAATCGTCCTCTCTGAAATGGCGCTCTCCATCTTGTCGAACACGAAAAGAATTATTAACTTGTTGATGGAAGTTTCACCAGTGTTGAGCATAACCGCGTTTTTCCCCGACGTACGAAAAAAGTGATATCATTATACATAATTTCCTCTTTAAAATCAACTAAATACTTAAAAATTTATGTGATTTTGCAAAATATGTGGTATAATCATTAAAAACACATCGTAGGTAGCTGAATGAAAGGTACAAAAGAAGAGGTAAAAGATTTTCTTTTTAAGTGCGAACAGCTTAAAAAGAGCAAATTCATAATGGCAACCACGCGCATACAGGATATGCTCAAAAGCATTGTAAACAGCGCCGCCCTTTACGAGCTGTTTCAGGCGGCGACTGCAAGGTTCGATTATGTTTCGGCAAAACGCAGGTGTATGATTACTTCAAACAACGGCTTTTTAAGCCGCAGTCACCTGGTGCTGCCCGAAAATCCGGGCGAAAGGCTTGCTTTTATTTTTTGTCTTCTGGTAGAGTTCGACCACGGCTCTGTAAATTTCAATGAATTTTTGCAGCAGTTTTTCCCCGAGGACGGCAGCTATTATTCAAGTTTCCAGACCTTCTGCGCAAAGGTTATAACTCCTTTTGAAGAGATTATAAGGCAGCTTTTCAGCGAAGAGCTTTCAGAAGGGCAGATTTCGCAGGAAATGCCCCGAGGCGCCGCGCAGAACGAGCAGTCTGTTCAAGCAGGCGTTGCGCCCGACCCCGAGGCTGCGGAAAAACTTTCGGTTGTTTCAATACTTATTTCGCGCGAAAAGAATATAATAAAGCAGTCGGATATGAGCGAGGGCGACAAACAGAACGGCATAGCCATTTTATGCGAACTTGAAAGCGCCATACGCGAAGGCCGTGCGGCGGGAGCAGACGCCATTCTGCGCGGATATGAGTATTACTCTGCCTGCCATAACAACTTTTCTCAGCTCATAAATCTTCTCACTGCCGTTACGGGGGAGTAATATATGGATTTGGAAGAAAAGCAGATTTCTGAAAATACTTTATATAGGGGTAAGGTAATAACCGTTCAGCTTTGCGGCGTGGAATTGCCCAACGGGCACGAGAGCGTGCGCGAAGTCGTGCGCCATTCGGGCGGCGCGGCGGTTCTGCTTGTAAGCGGCGGCAAAATTCTTATGGAGAGGCAGTTCCGCTTTCCCCCCAATAAAGTTATATGGGAAATTCCCGCAGGCAAGCTCAATAAGGGTGAAAACCCGGAACACGCCGCAAGGCGCGAGCTGGAAGAGGAGACGGGCTTCCGCGCGGAAAAGCTCGCCCGCCTCGTCGAGGTCTATCCGTCGCCAGGATATACGGACGAAATTATCTATGTATTCCTTGCCGACGGCGCAGACTATGCGGCGCAGCATCTTGACGACGACGAATTTATAAATGCGGAATTCGTTGAGATTGAAAAGGTGGTTTCGATGATTGAGAGCGGCGAAATCTGCGACGCAAAGACTATTGCCGCCGTGTATAAATACCTCTACGACGTGCGCGCAAAGGGCTGAAACTGGCAATTGGCATACATTTTTCATTAAGCAAATTCGGGCGGCGCGCGGAAAATTCCGCGCGCCGCCTTAAATTTTAGCTATTTATAAAGTTGTCTGACGGCTGAACGCCGCATTCGTCCGCACGCCGTTTGCGAAATTATGCCGTTATCAAAAATTAAGGGGCTGTTTCCAGCCCCTTAAACCCGCTGTCTGCGCAAAATCAGTTGCAATTTGAAGTTGCATATCAAAATTTTGCAGGCGATTTTAAGTCGCCTCCGCAATTTGAAGTTGCGCGCATTTGAAGTGCGCCTTTCGGTGCGTCAGCGGGCAGCATTTCTTATTGCAAATGCCCGTCGCTCAGTTGCAGCAACCGCAGGAAGAGTTGTTGCCGCAGAAGATGCTTGAAAGCGTACCGTTTTTCCACATAGTATAAACGAGCGCTATGAGGATAGGCGTGCAGCTTCCGCTGAGAACAGAGTCAATGCCGTTGCCGCTGCAACTTGCGGCGATGAGCAGAAGTATAAGTATCCAGAGGCAGCTGTTGTTTCCGCAGCCGCAGCCAGAAAAGATATTCATATGTTCCTCCTTGATTTTGTGTTGCAAGGCGGATATGTAATTTTTAGCTTCCGTGCCGCCTTTAAGGCGCCGCGGCCCGTCTTGCGCTGAATGTTTATACTAAATAATATTTATTTTGCTCCAAAAATGTTACTGTGCGCTCCATTTGCTTGCATTAAAAGCGCTTAAATGTTATAATAGGTAAACTTTACAAGGTACCTTCGGCGGACATTTTATGCAATAAGTCCGACCGTTTATGCCAAAGATGACCGCCATATACATATTTTGCGGCAGATTCGGCGCAGGTATAATAATTTTTTTCTACGGATATTCCTTGCGAAATCCGATGGAGGTATTTTTATGGAAAAGGTTAAAAAGACCTTTTTTACGGCGAAGAACATCACATATATCGCCGTATTCGCAGCGCTTATTATAGTGTTGCAGATGTGTTCGAGCTTTATAAAGATTGGCGCGACGAGTTTCAGCTTCGTGCTCGTGCCAATTGTGCTCGGCGGAATGCTTATGGGAGTGAGCGTGGGCGCAGCACTCGGCGCTCTGTTCGGGGTAATAGTTCTTGTTGCCGCACTTGCGGGGCTTGACCCGTTCACGCTGTATCTTCTGGGCGAAAACCCCGCGTTTACCGTATTTCTTTGCCTCATCAAAGGAATTGCGGCGGGGGTGGTGCCTGCACTGCTTTACAAACTTGTTTCAAAAAAGAACGGGTACGTCGCCGTATTTGTCGCGGCGGCCAGCGCGCCCATAATGAACACGGGGCTTTTTATAGCGGGCGCCTTTATAATCAGCGGCACCGTGGGCGACGCGATGACCTCGCTCGGCGTGGATATAAGCGGGCTTTCGCCTTTCTATATCATATTGGTGCTATGCGTGGGCGTAAACTTCTTCGTTGAGTTTGCAATCAACCTCATCTGTTCGCCGGCGATTTACACAGTGAACAGGGTTATTGAAAAGCAGATTTCAAGGAACAGAAAGTCTGTGCCCGCAACAGGGAAAAAAGGGGATGAGGGCGCGGCAAATGCGCCCGAAATAAGGGATAATAATGATAATTTGTCTTGACGTAGGCAATACGAATATAAAATACGCGGTGTTTGACGGGGAAGAGCTGGTAATCAGCTTCCGCGTCGCCACCGACGTTAAAAAGACTTCCGACGAATACGGCGGGCAGCTTTTAACCATACTTTCAAATAACGGCGTAAACGCCGCCGACATACGCGGCGGAATAATTTCGTCGGTAGTTCCGCAGATGGACTACACTCTGGAACGAATGTGCGCAACTTACCTGCACATAAAGCCGCTCACGCTTGCCCCCGGGCTTAAAACTGGGTTGAATATGCGCGTAGACAACGTGCGCGAAGTGGGCGCCGACCGCGTGGTGAACAACGTGGCGGGGCTTAAAAAGTACGGCGCGCCGCTCATTATAATCGACTTCGGTACGGCCACCACGTTCAACGTGCTCGACGAAAAGGGCGAATTCATAGGCGGCGTTATTGCCCCCGGCATAAAGGGCTCGCTCGACAGTCTTGTAAACGGCACGGCAAAGTTGCCGAGGGTGGAGATAGAGTGCCCTTCGTCAGTAATTGCCAAGAACACCGTCACCAATATGCAGGCGGGCATCGTTTTCGGCTTTGCGGGGCTTGTTGGCTATATCGTCAAAAAAATCAAAAAGGAACTTAAATCGCCGGATATAAAGACGGTTGCAACGGGAGGTTTTTCCGAGGTAATCGCAAAAGAGATAGACTGCATAGACTGCGTTGACAAACTGCTTACGTTAGACGGTCTTAAATATCTTTATTACTTAAACAGCACGGAGGCTTAAAAGAATGAGAAAAGTCGGAGTTGCCATATTGGGATTAGGGGTAGTAGGCGGCGGCACTTACAAAATGCTGACCGAACACAGGGAGTTCTACCAGAAAACGCAGGGCATAGACATCGTTGTTGAAAACGTCCTCGAACTCAACAAGCAGAAGGCGCTTGCGCTCGGCGTGCAGGAAAGCAAAATTGCTTCCAACATCGCCGAAATATGCTCCAACCCCGATGTGGACATAGTGGTGGAAGTAATGGGCGGAGTAGAACCTGCAAAAACGTTCGTACTGTCTGCCCTCAATGCCGGTAAATCTGTCGTAACTTCCAACAAAGAGCTGTTCTGCAAGTTCAACCACGAGCTTGAAAAGGCCGCAAAAAAGAACAACTGCGGACTCTTTTACGAAGCAAGCTGCGTGGGCGGCGTTCCCGTAATCCGCGCTCTTTTGGATAATTTGCAGGGCAACAAAGTGCTTTCGATGATGGGCATAATAAACGGTACCACCAACTATATTCTCACAAAGATGACCGACGAGAACGCCTCGTACGAGGAAGTGCTTAAAGAGGCGCAGAGGCTTGGTTATGCCGAGGCCAACCCTACGGCAGACGTAGAGGGCTTCGACGCTGCTTACAAGCTCTCCATTCTTTCCAGCCTCGCTTTCCACACTAAAATTCCCTTCTCGAAGATATACAGGGAGGGCATCACGCATATAACTGCCGAGGATATTCAGTACGGCAAACAGCTCGGCTACGCCCTCAAACTGCTTGCAATAGGCAAAAATACCGACGAGGGAATAGAGGTGCGCGTGCACCCCACCTATATTAAGAACACCCATCCGCTTGCAAGCGTAAAGGACAGCTATAACGCCGTATACATCACGGGCGACTGCGTTGAAGACGTTATGCTGTACGGCAGGGGCGCGGGCGCTATGCCCACGGCAAGCGCGATAGTGGGCGACGTAATCTATTGCGCAACCCATCCCAATTTCCGCTATTCCACATTCAAAAATACGGCGGAGGCAGACCCCGCTACGAAGTTTATCGATAATTTCAAGAGCGCTTACTATTTAAGGCTCAACGCGCACGATAAAGCCGGCGTGCTTGCGAAGGTTTCGTCCATTTTCTCGCGCCACAACATTTCTGTCGCGCAGATGATTCAGGAAGAGGACGGCGAAGACGGAAGGGTGCCCCTCGTGTTCGTCACCCACCAGACCAAGGAAAAGAGCATTATGAAGGCCGTTGAAGATATCAACGCCACGAACGACATTGCCGACGTCGTTTCGGTAATAAGGGTAGTGTCTTAAAATTTTAAGCGGCGGGGCATAACGCCCCGCCTTGTTTTTGTTATGAAAGTACTCATTGTTTTGAACGCCTATCAACGCGCAGGTTCGCAGACTGCCAAGGCCGAAAGGCTAAAAGAGGAGCTTGAAAAACTCGGCGCAGAGGTAAAGATAGTAAATAATTTCCGCCTTGCGGACGTGAAAAACGGCAATTCGATTTCGCCTTACGCCTGCAAGTGCGTGTTTCTTGATAAGGACAAGTCGGCGGCGTATCTTCTGGAAAAGGCGGGTTGCAGGCTGTATAACAGCGCCCGCGCGACAGAGCTGTGCGACGATAAAATGCTCACCCACGCCGCGCTGTGCGGGCAGGGAATTGCAATGCCGCATACCGTCTATGCGCCGCTGTGCTATTACCCCGACGCACCCGTGCCAACAGAATTTTTGAACGGGGTGGGCGAAAGCCTGGGTTTTCCGCTGGTGGCAAAGCTGTGCTACGGCTCGCTCGGTGCGGGAGTGTACCTTATACGCTCGCAGGAGGAGCTTTACGGGTTTGAAAGCCGCAATAAGTTGCAGGCACACTTATACCAGCAGTTCATCTCGCCAGCGGGGACCGACGTGAGGTGCATAGTTATAGGCGGCAAATTCGTGTGCGCGATGAAGAGGACGAATGACGGAGACTTCCGTTCAAACGTTGAACTCGGCGGCAGTGGCGAAAAGTTTACACCCGACGGCGAGATGATTGAAATGTGCGAAAAGTCCGCCCGCGTGCTCGGGCTCGATTATTGCGGTATAGATATTCTTATTGACGGAAACGGCAAAAAGTATCTGTGCGAAGTAAACTCCAACGCATTCTTTGCCGAGGCGGAGAGGGTGTGCGGAGTGAATATAGCAAAAAAATTCGCCGAACTTATTATTTCAGAATAAAAAACGCTTGCATTTTCGGCGCAAATTTAATATCATATTATAGGCTCGGCTGAAAGATTGCCGGGCGGCGATGCGGAGATGGCTGAGCGGTTTAAGGCGCACGATTGGAAATCGTGTGAGGTCAAAAGCCTCCGGAGGTTCAAATCCTCTTCTCCGCGCCAAAACGAGGGCGTGTAGCAAAAGCTACACGCCCTCGTTTTGGTATGAAATGTTGTAAAAGAAGAGGATTTGAAGAGGGGAGGTGCGAGCGAGAGCGAGCAGTTTGCGATAAAACTTATTTAAACGCGGAGTAAAATACGCAAACCGAACAGCGGACACCCGCTGTTCGCCAGCGCGTCTCCGCCACAGGAACAAATCCTCTTCTCCGCCTGCGTTATTTCTTGGTAAAAGTACAATTAATTATAAAATACGTTATGAACTTGCATAACTGCTTGCTATATGGTATAATAGTTTATAATAAATTTGTAAGAGGGTAAAGTGATGGATTATTCTGATATTTGCGATGAATGGAAACAACAACTGCTGATATATAACGGCATACTGTTTAACAATCAGATATTTGAAAATGATTACTCTGATAAGTTGTATTATGATTTCAATTGTGCGGAATATGAAATTTTAAGCAAAAAGTATAATCTTTCAAAGATAGCGGGAACAGGAAGCGCATTTGAAATGGCTTCACGCTTAACTGCATACTTTGCACCCGGACTTACCCATAAAGATGATTACGACAATCACATCGAATGTAACTCGCTGGCGCTGTTGGAATATAGCTTCAATAAACCCGAGTATGGAATAAACTGCGTAAATAAGTCCAAGATATTGCAGGAGTGTTGCCTTGCATTGGGGATATATGCAAGGCGTGTATGGCTTATGCCCTGTTCGCCGTATGACTATGACAATCACGTCGTAAACGAGATTTTCGATTACGGTTTACAAAAGTGGATTATGATTGATATGACAGCGAACGGGTATTTTCGGGATGAAAACAAAACTCCGCTGTCGGTTCTGGAAATGCGCAGCATATTTGCGCAAAACAAAATCTGTGAACTGGTAAAATTTTGCGATAAACCAGCTGAGGAATTTGCGGACCGCAATATGGAACAGATATTTTACAACAAATATTTTTCTAAAAATTTATTTTACATTATTGCGGAAAAAGTCAACCGCTTTGGCAACGGCGGCGCATTTTTAACTTTTTTGCCCGTGAACTTTAACGATGCAGCCCGGGACGCCGCCAACAGTGCTTTCCGTTCTGGCACAACTTTAAACAAAAATATTTTTGATTTCAAGCGCAGTAAAAGTTGTGATATAAAGTGCCTTACGGAAAAGCCTTTATAAATTTTTTTCAAATGTATTAACCTTTGACCGGCAAGAAACAATCAGCAGAAATGTAATTGATTATTGCAAAAAATTTTAAAGCCGCCCGCGCGTTTGACTTGCGCGGGCGGCTTAGTGTATAATTTAAGCGTTGAAATACTATGGGCGCGCAACAGGCGCGCCCCGTTCAAAGAGGTTTTTATGGACAAGAAAAGACTTGAAAAGTATGCCGACCTGATTGTAAAGTGCGGAATAAACGTGCAGCCCGGCCAGGAGGTTATTATCCGCTGTGATTTAGACCAGCCCGACTTTGTTGCTATGGTTGCGGAAAAGTGCTATCAGGCGGGCGCGGAGCGCGTTACCGTTGAATGGAGCTATATGCCCGTCACAAAACTTTCGTATATCTACCGCACGGAACAGTCGCTTTCTGACTTCAACGCGGCGGACGAGGCAAAGCTGAAACGCAGGTCGGAGGTGCTTCCCTGCCTCATATGGCTGGATTCCGACGACCCCGACGGGCTTACGGGCACCGACCACGAAAAGATTGCCAAGGCGCGTATGGCATCTTACCCCAAACAAAAGCCGTATATCGACGCTATGGAGAACAAATACCAGTGGTGCATAGCCGCCGTTCCCGGCAAGGCGTGGGCAAAGAAGGTTTTCCCCGACCTTGCGGAGGACGAGGCAATCGAAAAGCTGTGGGAGGCGATTTTGTATACATCCCGCATAGACGACGACCCCATAGCGGCGTGGAAAAAGCACAACGAAACGCTGGATAAGCGGTGCAAATTCCTCAACTCGTACAAGTTTGACCGCCTCGAATATAAAAGCTCCAACGGTACCGATTTCACCGTCGGTCTCATCGACAAGGGTATATTCGCGGGCGGCGGCGAAACCACGTTGGGCAGGGGCATTTACTTCAACCCCAACATTCCCAGCGAGGAGGTGTTCACCTCGCCTATGCGCGGAAGGGCAGACGGCAGAGTGGTTGCAACCAAGCCGCTTTCTTACCAGGGCAAGCTGATTGAAAACTTCTGGGTGGAGTTCAAAGACGGCAAAGTAGTTAAAACGCACGCAGAAAAGAACGGCGACCTTCTGGAACAGATGGTTAAGATGGACGAGGGTGCGGCCTATCTTGGCGAGTGCGCACTGATTGCCTATGATTCGCCCATAAACAACACGGGTATTCTGTTCTACAACACTCTGTTCGACGAAAATGCAAGCTGCCATCTGGCGCTCGGCAGGGGCTTCAACAACTGTCTTGAAAACTACGAAAATTATTCGGTGGAGCAGTGCAAAGAAATCGGCATAAACGATTCGATGATTCACGTCGACTTTATGATAGGCAGCAAAGATATGTCGATTGTGGGCGTAACCAAAGACGGCAAGCGCGTCCGGATTTTCAAGGACGGCAACTGGGCCATCTGAATTTTAATTTGTTGTTAATATAAAAACGGCGCGCGATGAGTTCTCATCGCGCGACGTTTTCTATATACAAAATCAGATGAGGTGCAGAACGTAAAATTTTAAGTAGTGCGTTTCGTCGGCGCACACAAGGGAAGGGTGGTCAGGCGCCTGCGTCTTTACCTCGACGCTCCTCACCGTCCGTCCGCTCTCTTTGGCGGCCTCGGTCAACATTCTTTCAAACAGGGTGGAGGTCATATAATGCGAGCAGGAACAGGTTATAAGGAAGCCGCCGCTTTTAACCAGCTTCATACCCTGGATATTTATATCCTTATATCCGCGGTAGGCGTCCTTAACCTCGTCGGCGGTCTTGCAGAAGGCGGGAGGGTCGAGTATAACGAGGTCGAACTTCTTTCCGCTCTTTCTGAAATCGCGCAGAATGGCAAACGCGTCGCCGCACACCGTGTTCACGTTGTCAAGCCCGTTCAAACGGACATTCTTCATTACGCTGTCGAGCGCGGGTTGCGAAACGTCGCACGCAGTCACGCTCTTTGCAACGGTCGCACAGTTCACCGTAAAGCCGCCGCTGTTGCAGAAGCAGTCTAAAACCTCGCCGCCCGCGGCGTACCTGCGCGCTGCAAATCTGTTCTCTTTCTGGTCCAGAAAGTAGCCCGTCTTTTGTCCGTTCTTTATATCCACAAGCATTTTAAGCCCGTTTTCAACTATTTCTACCTCGTCGGGCACTTCGCCGTAAAGGGTGCCCTTTACCTCTGCAAGCCCCTCTTTTTTTCGGAGTACCACGTCGCTGCGCTCGAAAATTCCCTTGGGATGAAATATTTCGGCAAGGCAGTCTGCAATAAGCTGTTTTCTAAGGTCGATGCCGAGCGAGAGGCACTGCACGGCAAGGTAGTCGCCGTATTTATCGACGATGAGCGCGGGCAGGCTGTCAGCCTCGGCGAAAACTACGCGGCAGCAGTTTTCGTACCCTAATTTTCTGCGGTATTCCCACGCTTCGCGCAGGCGATTCGAATAAAATTCCCTGTCGTCAACCTCGTCGCCGCGTATGAATATGCGCACGAGTATTTTTGAGGCGTGGTTTATATAGCCCTTGCCTATAAACCTGCCGTCATTTGAGAATACAGAGGCGAGCGAGCCGTTTTTATCCTTGCCCTCGATTCTTGCCACCTCGTTGGCGTAAACCCAGCTGTGCCCAGCGACGATGCGCTTTTCTTCGTTCTTTTTAAGGTAAATTTCGTATGCCATAACATAAGTTTATCAAAGGCGGCGTTTAAATGCAAATATAAAAGGAATATATTTGATTTTCAGGCGAAAAAATGTTAAAATTTATGCGATATGAAAAAGTTGCTCAAATATCTTGTAAGCTATAAAAAGGAGAGCATTCTTGCGCCGCTTTTCAAGTTTCTGGAAGCGTGCTTCGAGCTGATAGTGCCGCTCGTCGTTTCTGCAATAATAGATAACGGCATTACCGCCGGCAGGGGAGCGGTGTATGTTGTGGAGATGTGCCTGGTGCTTGTGGCGCTCGGCGCGGTGGGGCTTGTGAGCGCCGTTTTTGCACAGTACTTTGCAGCAAAGGCCGCTGCGGGATTTGCAAAGCATCTGAGGCACGATTTGTTCAATAAGATGCAGACGCTCTCTTATTCCGAGATTGACGGACTTGGAACCTCGCGTATGATAACGCGTATGACGAGCGACGTAAACCAGGTACAGAGCGGCGTGAATATGGTGCTACGCCTGTTTATGCGCTCCCCCGTAATCGTGTTCGGCGCAATGATATGCGCATTTGCAATCGACGCTTTCGCAGGCGGAATTTTTGCAATATCCATTGCCGTGCTGTGCGTGATTGTGTTCGGTATACTTCTTGTAACCATTCCCCTCTACCGCAAGGTGCAGGGCAACCTCGACGGCATAACAACGTACACGCGCGAAGCGCTTACCGGCGCACGCGTTATACGCGCTTTCTGCGACGAGGACAAGGAGATTGCGGCGTTCAATAAAAGAAACGCGCAGTTGAAGCGCTCGCAGACATTTGCGGGCAGAATCTCTGCGCTGATGAACCCGCTCACCTACGCGGTTATAAACGTGGGCATAATAGCGCTCATCTATACGGGCGCGATAAAGGTGGATGCAGGCACACTTTCGACGGGCGACGTAGTGGCGCTGTATAACTATATGTCGCAGATACTCGTCGAGCTTGTCAAACTTGCAAACCTGATAATTACCGTCACCAAGTCGTTTGCGTGCGCGGGCAGGCTGAGCGAGGTTCTGGATATGCAGCCTTCGCTGGTGCGCGGCTCCGCAGAAAAGCACGATGGTATGCCCTACATAAAGTTTGACAACGTGAGTATGAAGTACTCCGCCGACGCGGGCAACGCGCTTACAGCCGTAAGTTTTACCGCAGAGCGCGGCGAGACGATAGGCGTAATAGGCGGCACGGGCTCGGGCAAAACTACGCTCGTCAACCTGATACCGCACTTTTACGACGCGAACGAGGGAGCGGTGTATATAGACGGCGTAAACGTGAACGGCTACGGCGACGATGAAATACGCGGCAGGTGCGGCGTAGTTCCGCAGAAGGCTGTGCTGTTCAACGGCACCATTGCCGAAAACCTGCGCTGGGGCAAGCCCGACGCCACTGACGAAGAGCTGCTTGAAGCCGTGGAGTGCGCCCAGGCTGCGGACGTGATAAAATCCAAGCGCGACGGACTGAACGAGAGGGTGGAACAGGGCGGACTGAACTTTTCGGGCGGACAGAGGCAGAGGCTTACCATTGCCCGCGCCCTTGTAAGAAAGCCCGATATTCTCATACTTGACGACAGCGCCTCTGCGCTCGACTACGCCACCGACGCCAAACTCAGGCAGTCGCTCAGAAATCTTGACTACAAGCCTACGGTTTTCATAGTTTCGCAACGCACGTCGTCTATAAGAAACGCCGATAAAATTATAGTTCTCGACCACGGCAACGTGGCGGGCATAGGCACGCACGAATATCTGCTTGAAAACTGCGCGCTCTATCGCGAAATTCACTATTCGCAATACGAAAAAAAGGAGGGAGCCTGATTTATGCGACCTCTCAACCAGAAACAGACCGTAAAGCGTATATTCAGACAGTTAAAGGGCTATATACCGCTCATAATTCTTTCGCTTTTAATGGCGGTAATCACCGTTGCGGGCAACATAATAGTTCCGATTTTCTTCGGCGAAGCCATAAACCTGATAGCAGAGGGCGGCAGCGACATTGAGGGTATACTTCGCTATTTTGCCGTAACAGGTGCGCTGATTGCAGTTACCTGCCTTTCGCAGTGGCTGATGAACGTGATAAACAACAAGATTACGTTTTCGGTGACCGAGGACATAAGAAAAGAGGCGTTCGAACACATTCAGCGACTGCCGCTCAGATACCTCGACGCGCACCCCTACGGCGACATTGTAAGCAGAAACATTGCCGACGTTGACCAGTTTGCCGACGGACTTTTGATGGGCTTTACCCAGTTCTTTACGGGCGTGCTCACCATAATAAGCGTGCTCGTGATGATGTTCGTTTTAAACTGGATAATAGCGCTCGCCGTGTTCGTGCTCACGCCGCTTTCGCTCTTTATTGCAAAGTTCATTTCAACCAGAACTTACAGGCTTTTCCGCACAAATTCGCAGATACGCGGCGAACAGACCGCCTTTATCGACGAAATGGTGGGCAACCTCAAAGTAGTTCAGGCATTTTCGCACGAGGGCGAAAATTCAGAAAAGTTTGACGAGATAAACGAAAGGCTTTCAAAGGCGTCTCTCGATGCGACCTTCTTCTCGTCGCTGCCCAATCCCACGACGAGGTTCGTAAACTCGCTTGTATATGCCGCGGTTGCGCTTGCGGGCGCGCTCACCATTATTTACCCGTCGGTTCTGCCCGTCGCCTTCAACGTGGGCAAGCTGACCACGCTTTTAAGCTACGCCAACCAATACACCAAGCCGTTCAACGAAATTACGGGCGTGATAACCGAACTGCAAAACGCCATTGCGTGCGCGGGCAGAATTTACGAACTTATCGACGAGCCCGCGCAGATTCCCGATAAAGAGGACGCCGCGGTGCTTGAAAGCGCGAAGGGGGAAGTAGATTTCAAGGACGTCTGCTTCTCTTACAGCGAAGAAAGGAAGCTGATAGAAAACCTCAACATAGCCGTAAAGGCGGGGCAGAGGATAGCCATAGTAGGGCCCACGGGCTGCGGCAAGACGACTTTAATCAACCTTTTGATGCGCTTTTACGACGTAGACGGCGGAAGCATAAGCGTGGACGGCACCGACATACGCGACATAACGCGCCATTCGCTGCGCCGCAACTACGGTATGGTATTGCAGGATACCTGGCTGAAAAGCGGCACAATAAAGCAGAACATTGCAATGGGCAAGCCAGACGCCACCGACGAAGAGATTACAGAGGCGGCAAAGAACGCGCATTCGCACAAGTTTATAATTCAGCTCGAAAACGGGTACGACACGGTGATTTCGGAGGATGGCGGAAACCTTTCGCAGGGGCAGAAACAGCTTTTGTGTATAACGCGAATAATGCTCACCCTGCCGCCGATGCTCATTCTGGACGAGGCAACCTCCTCGATAGATACGCGCACCGAAATGCAGATTCAGGAGGCGTTCACGCAGATGATGCAGGGCAGGACGTGCTTTATAGTTGCGCACAGGCTGTCTACCGTAAAGAATGCCGACCTCATACTCGTAATGCGCGACGGCAAAATAATAGAGCAGGGCAAGCACGAAGAGCTGATTGCGCTCGGCGGATTTTATAATAAACTTTACAACAGCCAGTTTGCAATTTGACTAAGCCGTAAAAAAATAGTATAATATCTGCCGTAAATTTTTTATAAATTTTCGAGCGGCGACGCGGCTATGGCCAAAAAACATACTTATTTAGGCCGCGGAGCGGACCCAATTTATAATTCCGGAGAAATAAATGCTTCAAGTAAACAACGTATCGCTGCAATACGGCAGCAAAAAACTGTTCGAGGACGTAAACCTTAAATTCACCAAAGGCAACTGCTACGGCATAATCGGCGCCAACGGTGCGGGTAAGTCTACGTTCTTAAAGATTCTCAGCGGCGAAATCGAGCCCAACAAGGGCGAAGTTACGCTTGACAAGACGGAGAGAATGTCCGTTTTGCAGCAGAACCAGAACGCGTTCGACAACGTCACCGTTTTAAGGGCTGTTATGCTCGGGCATAAGCGCCTTGTCCGCATAATGGACGAAAAGGAGGCGCTGTACGCAAAGGCCGACTTCACCGAAGAGGACGGCGTGCGCGCAAGCGAGCTTGAAGCCGAATTTGCCGAGCTGGGCGGCTGGGAGGCCGAATATGAGGCGCAGACGCTTTTGAACGAGCTCGACATACCCGAAGAATACCACAATATGATGATGGCCGACCTCGACGCAAAGCGCAAAGTAAAGGTGTTGCTTGCGCAGGCGCTTTTCGGCAATCCCGACGTGCTTCTTTTGGACGAGCCCACCAACAACCTCGACATAAAGACGGTGCGCTGGCTTGAAAATTATCTGCTCGATTTTGAAAACACCATAATCATCGTTTCGCATAACAGGCACTTTTTAAACAAGGTATGCACGCACATCTGCGACGTGGACTATGGCAAGATAAATATGATGCTCGGCAACTACGACTTCTGGTACGAAACCAGCCAGCTCCTCGCGCGGCAGCAGCGCGACCAGAACAAGAAGAACGAGCAGAGGGCGAAGGAGTTGCAGGACTTCATTGCAAGATTCGCCGCCAACGCCTCCAAGTCGAGGCAGGCGACTTCGAGAAAGAAGGAACTTGAAAAGCTCACCATATCAGACTTCAAGCCTTCGCTCAGGAAATATCCGTATATCGATTTTAAGTACGAAAAGGAACTCGGAAACGATATACTTATGGTGGAAAACCTCACCAAAAAGGGATATTTCGAAAACGTTTCGTTCACCGTTCAGCGCGACGACAAGATAGGTATCGTATCTGACAAGAGCACGACTATCACAATGCTTTACGACATCCTTATGGGCAAGGTTCAGCCCGACGGCGGCACTGTAAAGTGGGGCAAGACGGTTACGGCTTCGTACTTCCCCGAAAACAACAACGAATATTTCCAGAACTGCGAGCTTACACTCGTGCAGTGGCTCAGTCAGTTTTCAAAAGACCACTACGAAGAGTATCTGCGCGGCTGGCTGGGAAGAATGTTGTTTTCAGGCGAAGAGGCGTTGAAGCAGGCCAAAGTACTTTCCGGCGGCGAAAAGGTAAGGTGTATGCTTGCCAAAATGATGCTTGAAGGCGGAAACTTCCTTATTCTTGACGAGCCGACGAACCACCTCGACCTCGAAAGTATCACCGCGCTCAACAACGGAATGAAGAACTTCAAGGGTTGTATGCTTTTTACCTCGCACGACCAGGAGCTGATGAACACCGTCGGCAACCGCATAATCGAAATAAACGGCACCAAGACGTTCGACAAGAACATAACTTACGATGAGTATATCGACTTAATAACTCAGTAACGAATATATAGTTTAATATTGTAAAATAATCGCCGCAGGCTTCAACGCAAATATTGTTGCCTGCGGCTTTTTTATGCGGATTGATAAAATAATCGGCCTGATAAAACCGATGAAGAGTAACAGAGAAAACAGCGTCAATATGCGCGCAAAAGCGCGAAACGACAGCATTTAAGCTGTTACCCCATAATGCGCCCAATGATTATTTTACAATATTCGACAGTATTTTTAAAAATATTACAATTTTTGTAAATAAATTTAATGAATATTTTACAAAAATACTTTACTTTTGCCATTTTGCGTTGTATAATCGTATTTGTCAAACAAAATAAGTCAAAAAAATTTTTCGGAGGACAATATGAAAACGGCAAATATCGTAATACTTGAAAGTAGTGAAGAGTTTTTGGACGAGCTTAAAAATTACTTCGACGGCAAAGACGAGTTCAATGTGTGCGCGGTGACCGGCAGCGGCAATGCAGGCATGGAGTACATAGAAACTTACAAGCCCGACGTAGTTATTTTAAACCTCGTTTTAAGCGGGCGCGACGGCTTCGGCGTTCTGGACTATATAAAGAACAATTGCCCGGAATGTCAGTCGATAGTGGTTTCAAACTTTTCTGACGAAAAGATTGTTAACTCGGCTATCTCTCACGGCGCAAAGTATTACTTTGTTAAACCGGTTGACCCTCAGAGCATCGCCGAAAGGGTAACCGACATACTTTCTGAAAAGGCAGTCGAATATAAGGTTGCCGCAGATGTAAGGGCCAAGCGCAGAATAGCCTCTCTCGACGAAAAGATATCGAATATCTTTATTTCGATAGGAATACCGCCGCACATAAAGGGCTATGTCTATCTGCGCGAAGGAATCAAAATGGCAATCGAAAATCCTTCGGTAATAAACAACGTAACAAAGGAGCTGTATCCAAGCATCGGAAAGAAGTTCGATACTACGGCCAGCAAAGTTGAACGCGCCATCCGCCACGCCATAGAAGTTGCGTGGAACAGGGGCAGGGTAGAGGCAATAAACGCAATTTTCGGCGTAAGAGTGTACATAGGCAGCGAACGCCCCACAAACAGCGAGTTTATTGCGCTTGTCGCCGATAAACTTATCCTCGAAGAGTTGTTATAAATAAATTTGAATAGTACTATGTCAGACATAATCATTATTTATCGCTACTGATTGCTCATATGGTTTACCTTATTATTATCACCGCTATTATTATCACCACTGCGGGAGCAAAAAATTTTTGCTCCCGCAGTGGTGTTTTTAGAAGAGGAGTTTATCTGATGTTAGTCAAAAACATATAACCGAAAACAGCTTTGCAGGCGTTACGCCTTAAAAACGCTTGCATTTTTGCGAAACGTATTATATAATTTAGAAGCTTGCCGCTGTGGTGGAATTGGCAGACGCGATGGACTCAAAATCCATTGGTAGTGATACCATATCGGTTCGACCCCGATCAGCGGCACCACAATTTGCTTATCCCCGTACAAACACCGTACGGGGATATTTTTCTTTCGCGTCTTTGCGCTAAGCTTATGTGCTCGCCTGGGAAAGAAAGTTTCTTTAAAGTGTTTGGTTGCAAATTTTCTGGCGGAGTAGCGGGACGGACAGGGACAGCAGCGGCACGGCAACCGGCGCGCCGATTCAACGCAAAAAATTTAATTGCGCGCATTTTTGCGATTTCCGCATATTTCTGTTGCGAAAATGCGCCGTGAATGGTAAAATTTTATCTATGGATAAACTCGTTCTGATTGACGGCAACAGCCTGTTAAACCGTGCGTTCTATGCAACGCCCGTATTTTCAACAAAAAGCGGACAGCCTACCAATGCAATTTTCGGTTTTACCAAACTGATTTTAAAAATACTTTCCGATTTGAAGCCCGAATATCTGATTGTGGCTTTTGACCTTAAAGCGCCCACATTCAGGCACAAGATGTACGAAGGCTATAAGTCAACGCGCAAAGGTATGCCCGACGAGCTTGCTGCTCAGGTCGAGCCGCTCAAATGCCTGCTCGGCGAAATGAAAATTGCCACCTGTGCGAAAGAGGGCTACGAAGCCGACGACATTATAGGCACGCTTTCCGATAAATTCGACGTGCATTCCTATATCTATACGGGCGACCGCGACAGCTATCAGCTCGTCAATGAAAAGACCGACGTTTATTTTACAAAGCGCGGCGTTTCTGACCTTTTGAAGCTGAATAAAGATAACTTCAAAGAGGAAACGGGGCTGGAACCTTCGCAGATAATCGATTTGAAGGCGCTTATGGGCGACAAGTCTGACGACATCCCCGGCGTCGCGGGTATCGGCGAAAAGACGGCACGCGGACTGATTGAAAAGTACGGCACGCTGGACGGGGTTTACGGGCATATAGATGAAATCAAAGGCGCGCTTAAAGAAAAGCTGATAAACGGCAAAGAGAGCGCTTACCTTTCTTACACGCTTGCCACAATCGACAGAAAATGCGACATTGAAATAGACCTTTCCACCTGCCGCGCACCGGGCAAATTTTCTGCCGAAGTAAGAAAGATGTTTTCTGAATTTGAATTCCGCAGCCTGAACAGGGACGAGTACTTTGACGAGAATTCCGCAGCGGTGAGCAACAGCGCCGTCGTATATCCCGAAATTGTTAAAATCTGCAATTATTCAGACTTTGAAAGGGCGGTTGCGGGGCAGAAGCAACTTTGCGCCGACTTTGACGGGCGATGCCTGCACTTATATTATGGCACGTGCGAATACCTAGCATTGTGCAGCGACGACCTGCTCGGCGAAAATATGCCGCACGACGACTTCGAGCGCGCCCTTTCGCATATTTTTTCCGACAGGGAACGCACGATAAATTTGTTTGACTGCAAGGCGGCAATGCACGAACTTGAAAAATGGAACGTGCCTTTTGAGTGCGGCTTCGACGACCTTTCGCTCATAGTCTATCTCTGCGGAGAATCGGGCGGAGAAACGCTGAAACAGTTGTGCGAAAACCATATGCTCGACTGCAATTTCCGCGCGTTCTGCGTAAGCAGACTGTTTGTCGAATACCGTAAAACGCTTGAAGATACCGACTGCGCTCGTCTTTACACATATATAGAAAAGCCGCTTATAAAAGTACTTTACGATATGGAGAGCGACGGCGTTTCGGTAAGCGCAGAAGCTCTTTCGGCTCTCGGCAAACAATACACCTCAATAACGGCCGCGCTTTCGGAAGAAATTTTCAGCGACTGCGGCTGTCGGTTCAATATAAATTCGCCTTCGCAGCTCGGCGAAGTGCTGTTTGAAAAACTCGGACTCAAATCGGGCAAGAAGGGCAAGAATGGCAAATACTCGACAAATGCCGAAATTCTTGAAAAACTTGCCGAAGAAAACCCCGTTGCGGGCAAAGTTCTCAGATACAGGTTTTATCAGAAGCTGCTCTCAACGTACATTACAGGTTTACAGCCGTTTATAGATAAAAACGGTCTTGTTCACACGACTTATAATCAGACGATAACGGCGACGGGCAGGCTTTCGAGCACCAATCCCAACCTGCAAAACATACCTATAAGGGAAGAAGAGGGCAGGGAACTGAGGAAGGTGTTCGTTCCGCGCGAGGGCAATATCTTTCTCGACGCCGATTACTCGCAGATTGAACTGCGCCTTTTAGCGCACTTTTCGGGTTGCAAAGAGCTGGTTGAGGCGTACAACGAGGGTAAGGACATACACTCGATAACGGCTTCGCAGGTGTTCGGCGTGCCGCTTGAAGAAGTTACGCCCAAAATGCGAAGAGAGGCAAAGGCCGTAAACTTCGGAATAATTTACGGCATAAGCGAATTCGGCCTTGCCCGCAACTTAGGCATACCGTACGGCACCGCCAAAAACTATATAGAAAAGTACTTTGCCACTTACAGTGCGGTAAAAGAGTATATGAATTCAAACGTTGCTTTTGCGCGGGAACACGGGTACGTGACTACCCTGACGGGCAGAAGGCGCTTCATACCCGAAATCAAGTCGCCCAACGCCAACCTGCGGCAGTTCGGCGAGCGCGCCGCAATGAATATGCCCCTGCAAGGTTCAAGCGCAGACATAATCAAAATAGCTATGATTAACGTGCACAACAGGCTTAAAAGCGAAGGGCTTAAAGCCAGGCTTATTTTGCAGGTGCACGACGAACTTGTGCTGGACTGCCCCGAAAACGAAGGAGAGAGGGCAGCTGAAATTCTTAAACACGAAATGGAAAACGCCGTAAAGCTCACCGTGCCGCTCACGGTAGAGGTGCACAGCGGAAAGAACTGGTACGATGCAAAGTAACAAAAAAATTTACGCCATAACGGGCGGGATAGGGTGCGGCAAGACGGCCGTTTCGCAGATTATAAGAAAAGAGGGCTATCCCGTATTTTCCTGCGATGAAATCTACGCCGCGCTTGTGCGCGGCGGCAAAATGGTACGCGCTATCGAAAGGGAATTTAGCGGCGTGACGGCGGCAGACGGGTCGCTGGACAGGCAAAAGCTGTCGGCTAAGGTTTTCGGCAATCCTGCCGCCCTGCAAAAGCTGAACCAAATTACGCACCCTGCCATACTTGACGGGTTGTTCAGGCTTGCGTCCGAATCGGAAAGCAGTACGGTATTCTGCGAAGTGCCTTTATTTTTTGAAGCCGGGTTGCAGAACAGATTTGACGGGGCGATAGTCGTAGTCCGCAGTCTTGAAAAGCGCGTTCAGGCGGTTATCGAAAGAAGCGGAATAAGCCGTGAAGAGGTGCTCGCGCGCATAAATTCGCAGTTCGATTATTCGTCCGCCGACCTTTCGGGATATTATATTGTAACTAACGATGGCAACATAGACGATTTGGCGCAAAAAGTTAAAAAAATTCTGCAAAACATAGCAAATTTGACTTGACATAGACGGCGATTTATTATAGAATAATTCTCGCTTGTGAGCAAGAAACGCACTCATGGCGGAATTGGCAGACGCGCAAGACTAAGGATCTTGTGGAGCGATCCATGCAGGTTCAACTCCTGTTGAGTGCACCAACAAAAAGAGGCAAGGATATCACCTTGCCTCTTTTTGTTGGTATAAATCTTGTAATATCAACAGGAGTTGATGGTGGAGGCGCGAACGGTGACCGCAGTGCGGCGGTTTATTCGCAATATTCCGCACAAGACCGCGCCGCCAAAGGCGCAACTCCTGTTGAGTGGCTGTTACTATTATACCTGTAAAACAAAAAAGAGGCGCGAATCAATGCGCCTCTTTTTAAATGAGTTTACAATTTATTCCTTAACGGAAAACTGGTCTTTGCCGACAGAGCAAAGGGGGCACTCGAAATCAGCGGGAACGTCTTCCCATTTCGTGCCGGGGGCAATGCCGTATTCGGGCGCGCCTTCTTCCTCGTTATATTCCCAGCCGCAAACGTCGCATACGTAAGTCATAACAGCAATTCTCCTTTAACAGATTTATTATATATCTTATCAAGATACATTCTTATTATAGCATCTGTTTGTGGTAAAGTCAAGTCTGAAATTGTAAAAAATCTGTCAAAATTTACCGTAAGCGCGCACCGACGCGATTTCTTTACCGATAATCATTAAAATTTACCTGCACTTCCGCTAAAAAAATAGCAAAATGTTCTAAAAATTTGAATTTCAGTCTTGATAAATGAATATTTATGTGATAAAATAAATAAGGTGATACAAGCCTTCGGGACAGGGCGCGCCGTCTGATAGCGGCATACAACGCGAAGGGCGCGTGCTGTAAAAATATAAAAGTATTAAATTTTTTGGGGGACACAAGTTATGCTAAGAAAAAAAGAGTGTGTAGCAATGCTTCTCGCCGGCGGACAGGGCAGTCGCCTGTACGCTCTGACGAGCAACATAGCAAAACCTGCCGTATCGTTTGGCGCGAAGTACAGAATTATAGACTTTCCTCTGTCTAACTGTATAAATTCGGGCATAGACACGGTAGGCGTGCTTACACAGTACCAGCCTCTCGTTCTCAACGAGTACGTGGGCAACGGACAGCCCTGGGACCTCGACCGCACATTCGGCGGCGTGCACATCCTTTCGCCTTACGAGGCAAAGAAGTCAACTTCGTGGTATAAAGGCACGGCGAACGCCATCTACCAGAACATACGCTTTATGAAGATGTACGACCCCGACTACGTTCTTATACTTTCGGGCGACCACATCTATAAGATGGAGTACGACAAGATGTTGCAGGCGCACAAAGATTCGGGCGCGGACTGCACGATTGCCTGTATGGAAGTGCCTATGAAAGAGGCTTCGCGCTTCGGCATTCTCAACACCAATCCCGACGGCTCTATCTATGAATTTGAAGAAAAGCCCGCAAAACCCAAGAGCAATCTGGCTTCGATGGGCATTTACATATTCAGCGCAGACAAGCTGTATAAATATCTCGAACTCGACGAAGAGGACCCCAAGTCTGAAAAAGACTTCGGCAAGAACATACTTCCTGCAATGCTTAATGCGGGCGAAAAGATGATGTCGTACCGCTTCTCGGGATACTGGAAAGACGTAGGCACCATAAGCTCGCTGCTCGAAGCGAATATGGACCTCTTAGGCGTAGCCCCCAAATTTGACCTCGACGACCAGGACCACGTAATACATTCAAGAAGTCCTCTGTCGCCCCCCGCATACGTTGAAGGCGAGGTTATAAACAGCCTCGTTGCTAACGGCAGCGAAATAGAGGGCAAGATAGTAAACTCCGTTATAGGCACCAACTGCATAGTGGAAGAGGGCGCAACCGTATGCGACAGCGTACTTATGGGAAACATAACCGTAAAGAAGGGCGCCACGATAAATTATTCTATAATAGATGAAGAAGTAACCATAGGCGAGAATGCTGCGATTGGCGCGGCAAAGGAAGAGGCCTGCAAAGTCGAAGGAAAGACGGCGGGCATAACGGTGCTGGGCAGAGGCATAAACGTTAAAGACGGCGGCAGCGTTGCCGCGGGCGAAATTGTGGATAAGGACGTATAAGGGAGGAAAGTATTTATGGCTACCACTGTCGGAGTAATTTTTTCAAGCATCAACGACGAGAACGTGCCCGAGCTGACCAGAGTGAGGTCGATGGGTTCCGTTCCCTACGGCGGCAGATACCGCCTGATAGATTTTGCGCTCTCGAATATGGTGAACTCGGGAATCACCACCGTGGGCGTAATAACAAAGCAGAATTACCAGTCGCTTATGGACCATCTCGGCACTGGCAAAGACTGGGACCTTGCAAGAAAGGAGGGCGGCCTCATACTTCTGCCCCCTTACAGCGACGAATCGGAAACGCTTTATAAGGGCAGGCTGGAAGCCTTGAAGGGCGCGACGGCTTTTCTTAAAAAGTGCAAGCAGGACTATGTGGTCCTTTCGGACAGCGATTCTGTGTACAAGCTCGATTACAGCGACGTAATCAAATTCCACGAAGAGAAGAATGCCGACCTCACGCTCGTTTATCACGAACACGAAGTTTCAAGGTCGCGCTACTATCTGACTTTCGAGACCGATAAGGACGAAAAGATTAAAGAAATTTCTATCAACCCCGTAACCACAGGCGTTAAGAAAAATTACATAAACGTAATGGTTGCGCGCACGTCCTTCCTTCTCAACCTCATACAGGACGCCATACAGCGCGGCTATACCAGCTTCGGCAGGGATATCCTCGTGCCCGGCGTGAAGAACCTCAAACTTTACGGCTATAAGATGAGCGGCTATTATGCCGACATCGATTCGCTCGTTGCCTACTTCAACTCCAATATGGACCTTTTGAACAAGGACATAAGGAAGGAAGTTTTCGGCAACAGGGACGTTTACACCAAAGTAAACGACAGCGCTCCCGCAAAGTTCACCGATACTGCCGTGGTTAAAAATTCGCTCATCTCCGACGGCTGCCTGATTGAAGGCACGGTTGAAAACTGCATACTTTTCCGCGGCGTAAAGATAGGCAAGGGTGCGGTAGTCAGAAACTGCATACTTATGACGGATAACTACGTCGGCCACGACTGCAACCTTGCATACGTTGTAAGCGACAAGAATACAATCATCCGCGACAACAGGGTGCTTGCAGGCTGCGAAATCAAACCTTACTTCATAGGAAAAGGCTCGCTTATATAAATATAAGGTATAGCGGGAGGAGTTATGGCTACTGAAAATATTAACGAAAAGGCCGTGACTGCAAAGGTGAGGAAGGGCGTGCGCATTGCTTCGGCTACGCCCGTCCACCGCAGAACTACGGCAGCCGCCAAGGCGGTAAAGGAGGCTGAGGTGCCCGTACAGGCAGAACCCGTCGCAATGAGCGACAAGAAAAAGATTTTATTCGTGGCGTCGGAATGCACGCCATTCATTCAGACCGGCGGACTTGCCGAAGTTGTAGGCTCGCTTTCAAAGGCGCTTGCCGCAACGGGCAAATTCGACGTGCGCGTAGTAGTTCCTATGTATTCCGACATAAAGTGGGAATTCAAACAGCAGTTCAACTATATTGGCAACATCTACGTTCCCCTCGCGTGGAGGAACCAGTATTGCGGAATATTCACTTACGAAAAGGACGGAGTTACGTTCTATTTCCTTGACAACGAATTCTATTTCAAGCGCCCGGGATGCTACGGCTATTTCGACGACGGCGAAAGATTTGCTTTCTTCTCGCGCAGCGTTCTCGAAATTATGCCCTTCATCAATTTCTATCCCGACATAATGCACTGCCACGACTGGCAGGCGGCGCTGGCGGCAATCTACCTCAAAACAAACTATTGTTTCAGGCAGGAATATCAGTTTATAAGGGCGCTGTTCACCATTCACAACATAGAGTATCAGGGAATATACTCTATGGATATCCTCAGCGACCTGTTCGACATCTACGGCACCTATGCCGGGCTGGTTGAATACAACAACTGCATAAACCTTATGAAGGGTGCAATAGAATGTTGCGAAAGGTTTTCCACCGTAAGCCCGACGTATGCGGACGAAATTAAAAACCCCTATTTCTCGCACGGGCTCGACCCGATAATAAGGAAGAACGAGTTCAAGCTGACGGGCATACTCAACGGCATAGACGATATGGGCTACAATCCCAAGTACGACAAGCATCTGTTTGCGCCCTACTCGCCCGAAGACTTTGCAGGCAAGAAGGTGTGCAAGTCTGAGCTTCAACGTATGCTCGGACTGAACGACAGCGAAAATACGCCGATTGTGGCTATGATTTCCCGTCTGGCCGCGCACAAGGGCCTCGACCTCGTGACCACGGTCATAGACGAAATTTTGCAGGACGACGTTCAGTTTGTGCTTCTCGGCACGGGCGAATCGCACTTCGAAGGCTGGTTTGCCGACCTTGCAAGGCGCTACCCCGGAAAAGTAAGCGCGAATATAATGTTCAACGGTGACCTCTCGCGCAAAATTTATTCGGGCGCAGACATATTCCTTATGCCCTCGAAGTCTGAACCCTGCGGCCTTTCGCAGATGATTGCCTGCCGCTACGGCACAATTCCCGTGGTAAGGGAGACGGGCGGACTTAAAGACAGCATAAAGCCGCTTGAAAACGGATATACGTTTACCAACTACAACGCGCACGATATGATGTATGTTGTACGCGAGGCGATAGCCGATTATAAAAACAAGGAAGAGTGGTCAAAACTTATGTACAGGGCGGCGACGACCGATTTCAGCTGGAACCAGTCGGCAAAGCAGTACGAAGCGCTCTACTTCGATATGCTCAGATATTGATTGTGCGATGTCGGCAATGCGCGTATAATTCATATGATAAAATATATTGTTATATAGTTTAAATACTTAAAGACCTTTCTTTTGCGGAAAGGTCTTTAAGTGGTAAATAAAACAATTTTTACAGGAGAAAGGAGAACAGTTTCAAGAATGAGCAACACTATAACCGAAAAGGAAGTAAAGGAGGCAATTAAGGGCAAATTGTCGCGCTACTTCGGCGTAAGCCCCACCGAGGCGACGGAGGAACAGATGTATAAAGCCGTCGTTATGAGCGTGAGGGACATTTTGCTCGAAAAGAGGCAGCAATTCCATAAAAAAGTAAAGGCAAAGCGCGCAAAACGCGTATATTACCTCTGTATGGAATTCCTCCTCGGCAGGTCGCTCAAAAACAGCATTTACAACCTCAGCGCAACCGACGTATACAAAAAAGTGATTTCTTCCTATGGCTTCAATCTGGAAGACCTGTATGAACTCGAACCTGACGCAGGCCTCGGCAACGGCGGCCTCGGCAGGCTTGCCGCCTGCTTTATGGACGCGCTTGCAACGGGCAACTACCCCGCGATGGGCTATTCGCTCCGCTACGAATACGGCCTCTTTAAGCAGAAGATAGTTGACGGCTGGCAGATTGAGCTGCCCGACGTATGGCTGCCCGGCGGCGAGGTATGGCTCACCAACAGAAGCGATAAATCATTCATTGTAAGGTTCGACGGCCAGATTCAGGAAAAGTGGACCAAGTACGGTATGCAGACCGAATACGTTAATTGCACGGAAATCGAGGCTCAGGCCTACGATATGATGGTTTCCGGCAAGGACAGCGAGGCGGTATCCGTTCTCAGATTATGGAAAGCAAAGCCCGTGCAGGACTTCAATATGAAGCTGTTCTCGCAGGGCGAGTACTACCAGGCTATGAGCGAGGACAACGACGCCGACCTGATAACCAAGGTGCTCTATCCCGCCGACAATCACGAAGGCGGCAAATCGCTGCGTTTGAAGCAGCAGTATTTCCTTTGCTCGGCTTCAATACAGAATATCGTTGCCGACCACAAGCACAGGTACGGCGACCTCAAAGACCTGCCCAAACTTGCGGCGATACACCTCAACGATACTCACCCCGCGATGGCGATACCCGAGCTGATGAGGGTGCTCGTCGACGAAAACTATATGAGTTGGGACGACGCGTGGGCGGTTACGACTGCAACCTGCGCTTACACAAACCATACCGTGCTTGCAGAGGCGCTTGAAACCTGGTCGGAAGACCTTGTCCGCAGGAAGGTTCCCCGTATTTATTCCATAATACAGGAAATCAACAGGCGTATGTGCGAAGATTTGTGGAAGAAGTACCCTGGCGAATGGGCAAAAATCTCGCGGATGGCTATAATCGAATACGACAAGGTGAAGATGGCAAATCTTTCGGTTTACGGCGGACACAAGGTAAACGGCGTATCGGCGCTGCACAGCGATATCATAAAGCAGTCGATATTCAAAGATTTCTACGACTACACCCCCGAAAAGTTCACCAACGTCACCAACGGCATTGCGCACAGAAGGTGGCTCTGCCAGTCTAACCCCGAACTTTGCGAACTTCTGAACGACTGCATAGGCGACGGCTACGTGCACAATGCGGCAGTGCTTGCAGATTTCAAAAAGTTCCAGAACGACGCGGCCGTTTTGAAGCGCCTCGGCGAAATAAAGGCGATAAAGAAGCAGCAGTTTGCCGAATATGCATATAAGAAGCAGGGCGTTTTAATCAACCCCGAAACGCTGTTCGACGTACAGGCAAAGCGCCTTCACGAGTACAAGCGCCAGCTTCTGAACGTGCTCAACATTATCGATACGTACCTCGACCTCAAAGAAAATCCCGAGCTCGACATTCAGCCCAAGACCTACATTTTCGGCGCGAAGGCGGCGCAGGGATATCAGATGGCGAAGAATATCATCAAACTCATCAACTTCCTTGCCGAAGATATACGCAAAAACAAGAAGGTAAACGAAAAACTCAACGTCGTTTATATGGAAGACTACAACGTCACTATGTCTGAAAAGATGATGCCCGCGTCGGAAATCTCCGAACAGATTTCGCTGGCAGGCAAAGAGGCGAGCGGCACAGGCAATATGAAGTTTATGATTAACGGCGCACTCACCGTAGGCACGCTTGACGGTGCAAACGTAGAGATGTCGGAAGCCGTAGGAAACGACAACATATTCATCTTCGGCCTTAAATCAAACGAAGTGGACGACATATGGAAGTCGGGTTACAGCTCAAATAAGTACTACAACGATTCGCCCAAGCTCCGCAGGATAATAGAAGCTCTCATACAGGGCTTCAACGGTCAGTCGTTCTCTGACATTGCGGCATACCTTACCTCAGGCACTATGGGCGCGCCCATTGCAGACCCTTATATGTGTATGGCTGACTTCGAGTCGTACAGACAGACTCAGCACGATGTTTCAAAGCTGTATGCAACAGATAAGAAGAAGTGGAACAAGATGTCGCTCATAAACATAGCATCTTCCGGAATATTTGCGGCAGACAGAAGCATAAAAGATTATGCAGAAAACATCTGGGACCTTAAACCTATCAAAGGTTAATAGGCGCCTGTAAAATCAATCAGCATCAAACAAAATAATGGAATGGCGGCACTTTTAAGGTGTCGCCATTCTGATTTAAAGCTGAAAAAGCGCTGTATATACCATAAATACATAGTACTATGCCAGACATAATTGACCTTAAACAAGAACACATCACTTATAAACATTTGTTTATTTTTTGCAGCTTTTACTGGTTAATATCCAGCCAAGAGTAAAGAAAACCGCTTTTTTATACAGTTTTATGGCTTAGGAGTTTATTTGCGCCATTATTTTTAAGTACAAATTTAAGCGACTATGCTGCCAGTCCGTAAATTATATGCTCTTGATCGGCAGAATATCGGGCTTGTTACATAAAATACTGTGGTGTTTAAACCATTTTGCAGAGTGGCTTTTTAAGGGCCAACTTGTTTATAGATTCTATGGTAACGGGTAAGCGTGTTTAAACAGACGATTCACTTGTCGCATATGTATTCACTGTCGCATATGTATTTGTCGTAAATTTAGCTATTATTAGATATTAAGACGCATTTTAACTAAACCTTTTTCAGAATAGAAATAAGGCATAAGGCACCTAAACTGCTTTCAAGCTGCGTTACATTCATATCTTATCGCAATTCTGGCCGCAATAAAGCTATAAGTATTTCGTCCGATTCTCTATGATAAAAGAGCCATTTACAGCCTCTGAGCCAGAATAAATTTTTTCTGACAGCCGATTTTGCGGCTAATTCCGCCTAAAAAGCCAACCAAACGCCGATTAAAATAATAATGGCAGCAAAACGCTGGTAAAAGGCGTGTGCCGGGCGTGCTTAAAACGCACCACAAACGCAACTTTTGTACCTTACACAGCAATTGTATAAAAATTTTAATGCGCGCTAAATTCTCTGGTTTTTATTTTGCCAATTGCCACGCAAAATCGACACGTAAAACATTCAGGTTTCTCAGCAACTTATTACATACCAATTTGTTACGCTCAATTAAACACACCAAAGTTTTCCTGCAAAACGGCTCTGAAACACCCAGAACGGCTGAAACGCATTCGTGACTCCTTTAAAATCAAGTTTTTTTACCGTAATTCTTCGTAAAAGCTGTGTTTTACGAATAGTTATATATGCTGTTTTGTTCTATTTTAAGAAAGTTTATGCGAGGGCGGGACTTCTACCTTTCGTAACAGGCTTTAAAAATTTCGGATTGCTTTTCCTGTCAGACCGTTCAACAAGCCGTTCAGCAAAATATTTTCTATGTCGTTTACGGTAAAGCATTTTATATCCTGCCGCTGATTTTCAAGAATAGGCAATAATTTTTATCTGCACTTCCTTTAACTCTTCGTAAAATATTTGACATTATCCCTGCTCAGTCGTATAATTCTGCATATGAAAACATCAGATTATTACGTTCAGAGAAATAATAAAAACCTTGAAACAATCGAGCGACTGCTCAATGAAGAGCTTCCCGCCTTCTGTTTTGACTATTTTGTGGCGATTGAAAGTCAGACAAGCCCCCTCACCCGCCTTAATTACGCCCACGACCTCAAAATTTTCTTCTACTATATGCAGGAGAGAATTTTCCGCGGCAAAAAACAGATATGCGACTTCACTCTCGACGACCTGGAAAGCGTTACAAACACTGACATTGAGTATTTTTTAGGCTTTCTGACTCATTATAAATATGGCGAACGCGACCACTACTGCAACGAGCGCGCAAAAGCGCGCAAGCTGTCTTCCGTGCGCGCAATGTTCAAGCATTTCTTCAACAAGGGACTGATTTCGGTGGACAATTCCGCAAAAGTCGCCACTCCAAAACTGCACGAAAAGCCGATTATAAGGCTTGAACAGAACGAAGTTTTCGACATTATAGATACTGTTGAAAGTGGCAGCGGGTTATCCCCCCACCAGCGCGCCTATCACGAAAAAAACAAGGTGCGCGACAGCGCAATTTTAATGCTTTTTCTCGGTACGGGAATACGTATAAGTGAGCTCGTCGGGCTAAACAACGAGGATATAAACTTTGATAACAACTCTTTCATAGTCACCAGAAAAGGCGGCAGCAAATCAATTCTTTACTTCGATTCAGACGTAGCAGCCGCGCTTGCGCGCTATATTGAACAGAAAGAGAATCTGCCCGTAAGCCGCGAAGATTCCAACGCCCTCTTTCTTTCGGGCAGGAACAGCCGCATAACCGTGCGTGCCGTTGAAAATCTTGTGCAGAAGTATGCAAAAATAGTGTCGCCGCTCAAAAAAATTTCGCCGCACAAACTGCGCAGCACATACGGCACCCAGCTCTACAAGGCTACTGGCGACATCTACATAGTTGCCGACATTCTCGGGCACAAGGACGTAAACACTACGCGTAAGCACTACGCCGCAATCAGCGACGACAACCGCCGCGCCGTTGCGGGCAAAGTTAAGCTGATTAAGCCCGACGAAGAATAAAATTATATGGAAAATATAGAAAAAGTATACGTAATTCAGCCTAGGCTCAACGACAATTGCAAGGTTCTGCACGACGAGGCCGTGGCTTTGATAGAGAGTGCTGGCGCGCAGTACTGCGGCACCGCCTACCAGACAATTAAGACGATAAACCCCGCCACCTATATAGGTTCGGGCAAGCTCGAACACATACGCTCGCTGCTTGCGGGGCTTGACGACGTTACCGTGCTGTTCAACGGCTCCCTCACCCCGTCGCAGACCCTGAACATTTCGGCGGCGCTCGACGACAGAAAGGTAATCGACCGCACCACGCTGATACTCGACATATTTGCAGGCAGGGCGACTTCGAGTGAAGGTAAAATTCAGGTAGAGCTGGCACAACTCAAATATATCTACCCCAGGCTCAAAGGCAAAGGTTCGGCGCTATCCCGCCTCGGCGGCGGAATAGGTTCGCGCGGGCCTGGCGAAACGCAGCTCGAAACAGACAGGCGCCATATCCGCGCAAGGATAAAGTACCTTGAAGAGCGGCTTGCCGAAACCGAACAGCGGCGCGCGCTCACTGTAAAGAGGCGCTCAAAAAACAATATAAAGACAATAGCGCTAGTGGGCTATACCAACACGGGCAAATCTACCCTTTTAAACAAACTTACGGGCGCGAACGTGCTTGAAAAGGATGCGCTCTTCGCAACACTCGACCCCACCGCCCGAAAAGTGACCTTCGGCGGAATCGATTTCCTGCTTGTGGACACGGTAGGCTTTTTGCAGGACCTTCCGCACGACCTTGTGGAGGCGTTCAAGTCTACGCTTGAAAGCGCGCTGAACTGCGACCTGGCGCTCATCGTTTGCGACGCGACGGGCGATTACGATATGCAGTTCAGAACCACTATGGATACGCTCGGCGAGCTGGGATTTGACCGACCCTATTTAAAGGTGCTGAACAAGTGCGACGGTCTGGACGACCTTACTCCCTTTTCTGACTTCGTCTGCATTTCGGCAAAGTACGGGCAGGGCCTTAATGAGCTTGAAAACAAAATTGTTGATAAGTTTAGGGGTATGTTTACCGTGTGCAGCCTTGCAGTGCCCTATTCTGAAATTTCTGCCTTTTCGCGCTATGGAGAACTGATTAACGAAAAGATGCGCAAATACGACGAGGGCGGCCTGAAAATAGAATGTGTGGTTGAAAATATCCACCTGCCCAAACTGAAAAAGTATATCGTAAAAGACTGACGGCGCTTTATAAAAATCATACGTCTTTAACTTTTTATACGTATACCGCTGTAACGCTTGACATTACAATGTGTTTGCAATATAATATATAAAAATGATATTTTTACGGAATATTAAATGAAAATCACTTCAAGATTTACCGTTGCCGTACACACATTGCTCGTCATATATCGCTTTTGCGGCCAGACAAAGACTACTTCCGAATTTATTGCCGCAAGCGTAAACGTCAATCCCGTTGTTATAAGGCGAACGCTTTTAAGCCTTAAAGCGGCGGGAATTGTGGACGTGAAAGCGGGAAGCGGCGGCGCAAGCATAATAAAGGACCTGAACGACATAACTCTCTACGACGTTTTCAGGGCTGTTGACAGCGTAGACGGCGACCTCTTCCACTTTCACGAAAACCCCAACCCGACGTGCCCCGTGGGAAAGAACATACACTCTGTGCTCGACGGGCATCTTTCGGACGCGCAAAAGGCTATGGAAGACAGTCTTAAATCTGTCACTCTTGCCGGGCTTGCAGCACAGCTCGACGGAAACACGGCTATCAAGGAGTGACTTTAATTTTTACTTTTAAATATTTTGAGGCCCCTGCACGGGCATTTTTTGCCCGTGCAGGGGCCTTTTCTTACTGCTGAAAATTTTCCGTAAGGTTCAGTGCCTTTCATTGCGCGAACCCTCGGCATCGGTAATTATGCCGTCGATTTTTATTGCCGCATAGTCCCTGATATCAAGGCACTTGCCGCAGTTATCGCATATCTTGTTCGGGTCGAGGTCGCACGTTTCGCACTCCATACAGCCTATGCACTCCCTGTCGTAAAGCACGCACTCCTGACGATATTTGCCGTTTTCTGACATACTTTGCCTCCGCTACTACTATATTATACTTAATAAATTTTAAAATTCAAGCAATTTTCTATAAACATTTGTTTGCAATTCAAAAAATATTGTGATATAATAGCATCAGGAGATAAAATTATGAAGTCTAACGAAAAATACAACGCCGTGTTTGAGTTTATAAAAAGCTATATTTCAGAGAACGGCTATTCGCCTTCCGTGCGCGAAATCTGCGCAAACTGCGGAATTAAGTCTACCGCCACAGCCTATCAGTATATGAACAAATTAAGCGAACAGGGGCTTATAAGCAAGGCGGGAAACAAAAAGCGCGCCGTTGCCATTAAAGGCGCACCTGCGGGAAAGAGCGTAAGCGTTCCGCTCGTCGGTACGGTAGCCGCAGGCCAACCTATTTTCGCTGACGAAAATTATGAGGGTTACTATTCCCTTCCCTCTGAATTTTTCGGCTCTGACGATATGTTTATGCTCACGGTAAAGGGCGATTCGATGGTCAAAATCGGTATGCTCGACGGCGATAAAATCGTTGTGAAAAAGCAGAACACCGCCGACAACGGCGACATTGTTGTTGCGCTTGTTGACGACAGCGCGACGGTGAAGCGCTTTTACAGGCGCGACGGCAAGTTCATTCTTCATCCCGAAAACGACGATATGAGCGACTTTGTGTTCGACGACGTCGCCGTGCTTGGAAAAGTTGTTGGACTTATGCGCAACATCTGATTGCGCGTAAGTTGCATACGCTTTCAGAGTTTGCCGAATCGATAAAATGAATATAAATTTAAGCGCCGCCGACTTGCACAGTCGGCGGCGCTTTTTAACAGTATGTGCTTTTAAAGATTTCTCAGCGCGGGCTACGGCCTTGGTCGAAATGACGGGACGGACGTACGCGCTGCGTTAATAAGGAGCGAATCGTTAAGCGGCGCAGGCGCTGCCTTTTTAAATTGATTTCAAGTACTCAACTTCGGCGGGCGTGAGCTTTCTGAAAGCACCCCTGTCGAGTCCGCGGAGGGAGAGTTCGCCAACTTTGGTGCGCTTTAACAGGGTCACCTCCCTGCCTATCGCCGCAAACATCTTGCGTATTTCGCGGTTTTTTCCCTCCCGCAGAACCAGCTCAACCTTCGTGTAGTCCTTGTTGGTTTCAACGATATGCGCCCTGCACTTTTTGGTTACGTAGCCGTCGATTTCGATGCCGCTTCGTATGGGGTTGAGGTCAGCCTCCGTGAGCCTGCCCTCAACTTTGACGAGATAAGTTTTGGGCACTTCGTTGGAAGGGTGCGTAAGGTGCTGGGCAAGTTCGCCGTCGGTGGTGAGAATGAGCAACCCTTCGCTGTCGTAGTCAAGCCTGCCAACGGGGTAAACCCTGCCTACGCCGTCGCCCAGAATATCCATTACCGTCTTGCGACCCTTGTCGTCGGAAACTGTGCAAAGATAGCCCTTGGGCTTATGCAGAAGGTAGTATTCGTTTTTCTTTACAGAAACGGGCCTGCCCTCCACCTTTATGTTGTCGCCGTCATTCACGTCGTCGCCGAGGCCTGCGGGCCTGCCGTTTACGGTGACTTTGCCCTCGGCTATCAGCCTGTCGCATTCGCGCCTGCTGGCAACTCCGCACTGCGCCAGATATTTATTTATTCTCATAGTATCGTCCTTAATTATCTTTTAGACTATACTATATAAAATTGCGCTAAAAATCAAGTCATTTTGGCAATAAATTTCAAGCTCGCCCACTTCCGCTCCGCAAGGCCCTTCCTTAGGCCTGCACGCGTAGCTAAGCTCGCTCCCCTTTCTAAGCACAATGCGTCCTTCCGCAACCGGCGAACACAGCCTGCCGCCGCATAAAAACACGCGGCTTACAGGCAATACTGCGACTTCGTAATTTTCAAAGCCGTAATCGAGCAGTGCGGCGCTCTTGCCGTACATATCGTATTCGTTCAGCACCACCGTCACAATCTCCATTCCGCCGCGCATCGCCGAAGATACCAGGCACCTGCCCGCCTTCATTGTGTAACCCGTCTTAACGCCCGTCGCGCCGTCGTAGTTATACAGCATCTTGTTTTTGTTGGAATAACTGCGGTAGGCGCCGTTCCAGTTTTTAGTGCCCACAACCTTGCGGAAGATATCGTTCTGCATAGCCGCGCGGGCTATTGCGCACAAGTCGCGCGCCGTTGTGTAATGGTCATCGTCTGGAAGTCCGCTGGGGTTTGTAAAGTGCGTAGACTTCGCCCCGAGTTCAAGTGCGCGGGCGTTCATATCGTCTGTAAATTTATCTACGCTTCCGCTGTGAATTACGGCGAGCGCCGTGGCGCTGTCGTTCCCCGACCGCAGCATAAGGCCGTACAAAAGGTCGCGCACGTCTATTTCTTCGCCCTTTTTGAGGTAGATACTCGAACCCTCTACACCCACGGCGCAGTCGGGCACGATGACCACCCTGTCAAGGTCGCAGTCCTCGCATATTAAAAGCGCCGTCATAATCTTTGTGGTGCTCGCCATAGGAAGGGCAACGTCGGCATTGCTCTCTTGAAGCACGGTGCCCGAATACAACTCTTCCGAAATGCAGGCGGAGCGCGAAAGTGCGTCTGCCCTGCCCGCGCCCGTCCGCAGGACGGGTACGGCAAAAGCGAGCAATACCGCCGCAAGGAGCGCGCACAGCAATCTGACTTTGCCGCGCCTCGACGGACTATACATTTTCCGTAATGGAGTGAACGAGGTCGCCCGTCTTTTCAATCAGCGTGTCTATCGCCGCATCGTCCATTTTAAGCAGTCTGCAACCCTTGCCGTCGTCCACAAGGAAGCCCTTCGGCTTTACGGTTACAACCGTGCCGTTGCCGCCCGCAATCTTAAAGCCGTCAGTCTGTTTGTATGTCTTTATGTCGCCGTACTCTCCGCCGCCGCTCAGATTGACCACCGTCACCGAAGAGAGCGGAATGACCTGCGTACCGCTGACGGTGATAATTGATTCGCCGATTACCGTGTTGGCGTCGGCCACCTTTTCGAGCGCCTTGGGGGGCTGGTCGAAGTTGTTTTCCCTTCTCTGTTCTCTTATCTTCATATTCTCTCCATTAAAAGTACAAAAAGTATTTTAAGCGCCGCCACGAGGTTGATTACGCTTACTGCCTTCGCGCAATATTTTATCTCGGAATGTTCCGCGTTTAAAATCACATAGTTTTTGAGTTTGCAGGCGCTGCCCGATTTATCGATATAACTGTAAAGCGGAAAAGTTACGGCGCTCTGCAAAAGCGCGGCGTAGGCACTCTTTTCGCTGCCCAGCCCGAAATCTGAAAGCTGTATGATTTTGAACACGCACAGATTGTCCAAAGCTATTTTACCGTCGCGCACGGCCGCTGCGGGGTTGATTCCCGCTTCTTTGCCGTTAATCATAATTCTGCCGTCCTCCTCTGTATTTACGTTCAGAAAGCGGAATATCCTGTACAGGCAGAAATTTGCCGAGGCATACTTCTTGCCGCTGTCGGCATAGGCGTATACGCTTACGTAAACGGGCAGAACACTCACAAAAAACAGCGCCGTGCCGCCGTATACTATAAAATTTTCCACAAAAATATTATCTGTAAGACAACACGAATTATACTATATTTTTATGCCGCCGAATGTCGGCATACAGGCGCGTTAATCAGAAGTTCTTGATTATCCTGTGGAGCGGGCAGGTTGCTTAAAATAAAAATCACAGGGGCGGCAGTATGCCGCCCCTGTGGGAAAACCTGTATTCGTTTTAGGCTGTTTTAATGATTTAAGCCGCCTTACCAATAAACTAAACTGAATTTTCCGCCTCAGAGAAAATTACTCTTCTGCGCTTGCAAGCTCGCTTTGAAGTTCGCCTATTTCCTGTTCAAGCTGGGCACGCGTCTTTTTGTATTTTTTGCAGGTCACAAATTCCGCAGCGCCCGAAATAGCGAGAAGAATGAGCGAAAACGCATAGAGCGCCGCCGACGCTACGCCGTAGTTGAGGGCTTTTACGGAGTTTGCGTTGCCGCTTTCAAGGCTGGAAAACCATACATAGCCCATCAGCGTTGCGCGCTGTTCCAGCACGATGTAAAAACACATACAGATGAGCGCAACTGCCAGCATACGCAGCGCGTCAAGCACTATCATACTTGCCTCTCCCTTCAAGAATATGCCCGCAAAGAGAACTACAAGTATAAGCACAGCAGATATTTCGGTGAGTACCATCACTTCGTCGAGCGCGGTTATCGCGTATGTATCGTTTGCGTGCGAGCTGATATACGCCAGATATTCGGCTATCATCAGGCACACTACGGGCAACGCAAGCAGCGGCGAAGCGTAAGGGTTCCTTTTAACGAGGTAGTTTTTTACCGTACGCATCATTTGCCCTCCTTTAAGGCTTTGCGCCTTTTACTTTCCGCCACATAGGGCGATATGAGTTCTGCGTAAACATACATTACGAAGCCAGCCGCGATGAGTACGCCTGCCGCTATCTCTACGCCGATATACGCGGCGCGCCACCAGTTCCAAACCCAGACAACGCGGGTATCTTCGGTCATCCAGTTGGCAAGATTGCTCTGCGAGAATGCCCACAGCGAATGCACGAACATTTCTGAATCACCCGAGTCAAGACCACCCGTAAAACGGGTGGCTTGCAAAAGCCCT